>ERZ506754.94-NODE-94-length-54529-cov-9.853049_pt1 | contig 54529 bp, 42 predicted proteins | sample MGYA00513043_ERZ506754 | MGnify/ENA metagenome assembly ERZ506754 | reverse complement strand
AAAACAATTCATTTTTCATGGATATCTCCTTTTATGTTTTATCTTTTCGCGTCCCCCTTATTATATCAGCATGCCCCGTCCGGTACAATCAAATTATTATCAAAATTATAATCCACATCTTCCAGTTCTTCGGCATGTGCTACCGGATACCAGCGAATCTCTTCCGGATGCTTTTTCAAGATCTTTCTCCCTCCCTGATCTCCGGAGAGTGCCCTGAGATCAGGAAGATATTTTCTGGAAAACCAGACTGGATTACCGGGCGTTTCACCATGGCAGACACTGCCCAGGTCTGCATGCTGTTTTTCCATTTCGCAGACAAATCCTTCCATAGTTTTCTCGCGAAGCCAGGGCTGATCTGCTGTAAAAAATACAAATGCTTCCGCATCGTCTGCTTCCTTCAGCCCGTTTTTTATGGTCCAGGACGCACCGTCCCTGCTCTCCGGTGAAAATACTGTCCGGTGGGCAAATGGTCTTCCCTGTTCCAGAAGTTCTTCATACTGACTGACCAGCACAATTTCCCAGTCACTGTGCCGTTCGCATATTGCAGCCAGCCGTTCAAGGACATGCCGGTACATCGGTTTCCCATCGATCGGATAAAATAGTTTATTACTGCCAAAACGGCGGCTGTTTCCAGCCGCCATATAAATCATTCGAATTCTCATTTTTTCAGGAGTCCCATCGCAATCTTTTCGCTTGTGATCGGCAGTTCCCGGAACCACAGACCGGTTGCATTATAGATTGCATGCGCCAGTGCCGGTGATGGCGTATTAATAACGATCTCACCGATGGATTTGGCCCCGAACGGTCCTGTCGGTTCGTAACTGCTCTCAAACTCCACACGCAGTTTTCCCATATCCAGACGGGTCGGAACTTTATACTGCATTAAGGAATTATTTCTCAACTGTCCTTTCGGGCTGTACTGAATATTCTCATACAGTGCCATACCGATTCCCTGCACAAGACCTCCTTCCACCTGAACCCGTGCCAGATTCGGATTGATGACCGTACCACAGTCCACAACTGCCACATAATCAAGAACCTCTACATGACCAGTCTCTTTATCCAGTTCAATCTCTACCATACCTGCCATAAACGGAGGCGGGGACACCGGTGAACTGCTGTCTTCCACAGCTTCCAGGGCATTGATACTTCCGCACATGGAACTGGTACCGATCTGGGTAAGAGAAACTTCTTCACCGGTAGCCAAACGTTTTACACTGTCTCCGGCGAATTCCAGTTCCTCACTTTCACAGTTCAGAATCTTTGCAGCTTCCTGCACGATCCGTTCCTGTAATTTTCTGCAGGCCTTTTCTACCGCACGTCCGGTAATATACGTGGTACTGGATGCATAAGATCCGGAATCATACGGAGATGTATCCGTATCCGCACCGCTGACGATCACATTTTCAATCGGGCACATCATACATTCCGCTACCATCTGTGCCAGAATCGTATCACAGCCGGTTCCCATATCTGCCGCACCGATCGCAAGGGTGTAGATACCGTCTTCGTTCAGTTTGATATCTGCAGACCCCACATCCACACCGGAGATACCGGAACCCTGCATGGACATGGCCATTCCCACGCTTCGCACTTTACCGTTTCCCATATCTCTTGCCGGATATTTGTCTTCCCAGCCGATCATCTTTGCTGCACGCTCCAGACAACGATCCAGTGCACAGCTGTTACTTACCTCATCATAATAAGAATGCATCTGCACCCCTTCACGTACCATGTTCATCTCACGAACCTTCAGAGGATCTATGCCGATCTTTGCCGCCAGCTGATTGACTGCGGATTCTACCGCAAACTGCCCCTGAGTTGCTCCGTATCCACGGTATGCACCTGCAGACATCACATTACTGTAAACTACGTCATAGGAAAAACGATGAGCCTCCAGAGATCCCTCGTATAACGGAATAGATTTGTGTCCGGACAGACCAACCGTTGTCGGACCATGTTCCCCATACGCACCGGAATTGGATAACGTATATACATCGATTGCGCGGATCTTACCATTTTTCATTGCTCCCAGCCGTACGGTCACTTCCATCTCATGCCGTGGGGAAGATGCGGTCTGGGATTCCTGTCTGCTGTAAATGATCATAGACGGTTTTCCGGTTTTCCAGGTGACAAAAGCCGGGAAAACTTCCGCTACCACCGACTGTTTTGCCCCGAATCCACCACCGATTCTCGGTTTGCTGACACGGATCTTTGATTTTGGTATTCCCAGGGCATTGGACAGGATCCTTCGTACATGAAAGACGATCTGTGTGGAACTCACCACATTCAGTCTGCCATAAGCATCCATAAAGCAGCAGGTACGGAAAGTCTCCATCATCGCCTGCTGATCTGCTTTTACATGGTAGGTCTCTTCCACCATCACTTCACAGTCCTTGAAAACGGCTTCCACGTCCCCGTAACCGCTGGTTCCTGTTGCTACCAGATTGCGCTTATTATCTGCTCCCACCGGACATAATGCTTTCCAGTTTTCTTCCGGGTGAACCAGAATCTCATTATCTTTGGCTTTGTGAAAATCCAGAATGGCCGGTAGAACTTCGTACTGTACTTTAATGATTTTCAGTGCTTTGTCTACGCACTCCTCATTCTCTCCCGCTACGATGGCCACCGGATCCCCCACATAGCGTACATGCCGATCCAGGATCTGACGGTCATAGGGGCTTGGCTCCGGATAGGTCTGTCCGGCCATGGTAAAACGCTGGGTCGGTACATCTTCCCAGGTATACACAGCTTCGATTCCCGGAACCTTCTTTGCTGCGTCTGTTTTTATTGACAGAATATTTGCGTTGGCATGCGGGCTTCGAAGTACTTTTACCACCAGACAGTCGGCCGGAGCCACATCCTGTGTAAAGACCGGTTTTCCTGTTACCAGCGCCATTGCATCTTTTTTCATCACCGGTTGTCCTACTACCTGCATACTGCACCTTCTTTCTCTTTTTTATAAGCAAGAAACTGCTGAATTCCCCGGAGCTGCCCTTCGTATCCGGAACAACGGCACAGATTTCCTGCCAGATATTCTTTTATTTCTTCCTCGGATGGATCCGGATTCTCACGAAACAGTGCCAGCGCGTTCATGATCATGCCCGGATTACAGAAACCGCACTGTTCTGCTCCCTGATTGGCGATAAATGCACCGAACTCCGCTGCTTCCTCCTGCAGTCCTTCCAGAGTATCTACTTTATGGCCGGATACTCTCGCCACCAGAGTGGAACAGGAAAGTACCGGTTTATCATCTACAAATACTGTACACAACCCGCAGTTTGCCGTCTCACATCCTCTTTTCACACTTTTACACCCATGGGCACGCACAAAATCCAGCAGGAGCATCCCCGGCTGAATCTCTTCTGTGATTTTTTTACCATTTAACGTCATCTGGATCTTCATACCGTTATACCTCCTGCATCTTTTCTATCTGTTTGAGCCCTCTGCCGATCAGAACTTCTGCCAGATGGCTTCGGAATTCTTTTCCCGCACGCATATTTCCTTCTGTCGGGAACTGCGCAGCCAGTTCTCCGGCCAGTGCTTCACTGCCCTTTTTCTTCCAGTCAGCCTCGGACACACACAGACAGACTGCTCTCGACGGACGGGCACCGACTGCCGTATAGACCTGTCCATCACGTAACGAAATACCACAGGTCAGTACCGGAAAATCTGTTTTTGAATTTCTGTGAGACAGATAGACACTTTTATCCTCATGTTTTTTCACAATCAGGCGCACCAGAATATCCCGGTCCGGTTTCTGCCTGGCAAATTCGGCAAGGGGGATACAGCCGCCTTTGTACAGTTCCACCCAGGTATCCAGTGCCAGGAAACAGGTCAGTACATCCGAGAAACCAAATCTTCCGAAAATACTTCCGCCAACGGTTGCCAGATTCCGGAACTGTACACCGACTATACTTCTTACGCTCTCACTGACTGCACCGTTTGTGTAGCTATTCAGTCCCTCGTGCTGCTCCAGCTGCCGCAGAGTTGTCATACAGCCAATGGAAAATTCTTCCTCATTTTCCTCGATGGTATTCAGTCCCAGATTGGACAGATCGATGGCTGTCGGAACCATCCGGTTTCCCATCTTCAGCCACAGCATGCCTCCAATGATACAGTTTCGCTTCTTCTGATTCAATTCATACGCCTGCTCCAGGCTTTCTGCCATCACGTATTCTTTTATTTTAATCATGTATTTCAATCACCTCTTTATTCTTGATGTTTACAATATTGGACATAATTCACCTATCATAAACAGTATACATGAAAATGCAGAAAGGGTAAAGAAAAAAATGTCATGAAAAATGCTTTGCTTTTTCATGACATTTCCTATTGTAATGTGCCCTGTAAACACTTTAAACCCGCGCTCCTGTATGCAGCAGCAGATTTGCATTTTTGATTCTCTCCTGGGTTGGCGGGTCGATGCCTTCCAGCGGATACTCATAACCGAGTTCTTTCCATTTGTACGCGCCCAGTGTGTGATACGGCAGTACTTCTACTTTCTGTACATTGTGAAGAGACTGGATAAATGCATCCAGACGGGTCAGATATTCGTCTTTGTCGCTTCGCTCCGGCACTAACACGTGGCGGATCCACATCGGTTTTCCGATCTCATCGAGGTATCTTGCCATATCCAGAATGTTCCGGTTGGTCTGACCGGTGAGAGTCTTATGCTGTTCATCATCGATGTGTTTGATATCCAGCATCACAAGATCGGTCACTTCCAGAAGTTTTCTGATCTTCTCAAAACGCTCACCCTCTCTGGTAAAAGGGTTGCCGCTGGTATCCAGTGTGGTGTGGATGCCCTGGGCTTTGGCTTTCCGGAAAAGTTCTGTCAGAAAATCGATCTGCAGCATCGGTTCGCCGCCGGAGACGGTGATTCCGCCTTCTTTTCCCCAGTATCCTTTGTAGCGGACTGCTTTTTTCAGCAGTTCATCTGCGGTGTAAGGCGTTCCAACTTTCATATCCCAGGTATCCGGGTTATGGCAAAACTGGCAGCGCATCGCACATCCGGACACAAAGATCACATATCGTACTCCCGGTCCGTCTACGGAACCGAAACTTTCCAGTGAATGAATATATCCTGTCAGTTCTTTCTTTTCTTCTGACATAAGCTCCTCCATTTTTCTTTTATATTTTACCATAGAAAACATTTGGCGATACAGTTTTTCACTGCACCGCCAAACGATTTTATTTTATATTACTGTTTATTCACCTGAATCTGTCAGACAAATTACATTGTTTTGTGGCAGGTTCTTGCGATAACATCCAGCTGCTGTTCACGAGTCAGGTCGATGAACTTAACAGCATATCCGGATACACGGATTGTGAAGTTTGCGTATTCCGGTTTCTCCGGATGTTCCATAGCATCGATCAGTTTTTCTGTACCGAATACGTTTACGTTCAGGTGGTGTGCACCCTGATCGAAGTAACCATCCAGGATATGTACCAGGTTGTGTACTCTTTCTTCATCATCATGTCCCAGTGCACTCGGGCTGATGGTCTGTGTATTGGAGATACCATCCAGTGCCAGTTCGTATGGCAGCTTAGCAACAGAGTTCAGAGAAGCCAGCAGACCACTCTTTTCTGCACCGTAAGATGGGTTAGCTCCTGGTGCCAGAGGCTCGCCCAGTTTTCTTCCATCCGGCAGAGTACCGGTAGCTTTACCGTATACAACGTTGGATGTGATAGTCAGGATAGATGTTGTCGGCTCAGAATCTCTGTATGTGTGGCATTTGTTCAGTTTGTGCATGAATGTTTTCAGCAGCCAGATTGCGATATCATCTGCACGGTCATCGTCGTTACCGTATCTTGGGAATTCGCCTTCTGTCTCGAAATCTACTACAACACCGTCTTCATCACGGATTGCTTTAACTTTTGCATATTTGATAGCACTCAGAGAGTCTACTACATGAGAGAAACCAGCGATACCGGTAGCAAATGTACGTCTTACATCTGTATCGATCAGGGCCATCTCTGCTGCTTCGTAGTAATATTTGTCATGCATGTAGTGGATCATGTTCAGAGTATCTACATACAGTTTAGCCAGCCAGTCCATCATAACATCGTAATGTTCCATTACTTCGTCATAATCCAGATATTCAGCTGTGATCGGTCTGTAAGCAGGTCCTACCTGAACTTTTGTCTTCTCATCGATACCACCGTTGATTGCGTACAGTAAGCATTTTGCCAGGTTCGCACGTGCACCGAAGAACTGGATCTCTTTACCGGTCTGTGTAGCAGATACACAACAGCAGATGCTGTAGTCATCGCCCCATACCGGACGCATAACATCATCGTTTTCGTACTGGATAGAACTTGTTGTTACAGAAATCTTAGCTGCATAATCTTTGAAGCTTTCCGGCAGTCTGGAAGAATACAGTACAGTCAGATTCGGTTCCGGAGACGGTCCCATGTTTTCCAGAGTATGCAGGAAACGGTAATCGTTCTTTGTTACCATGGAACGTCCGTCCTGTCCCATACCACCAACTTCCAGAGTAGCCCATACCGGGTCACCGGAGAACAGTTCTGTATAGGAAGTAATTCTTGCGAATTTTACCATTCTAAATTTCATAACCATATGGTCGATCAGTTCCTGTGCTTCTTTCTCTGTCAGAACGCCTGCTTTCAGGTCTCTCTCGATATAGATATCCAGGAATGTGGATACACGACCAACACTCATTGCTGCTCCGTTCTGAGTCTTGATTGCTGCCAGATATCCGAAGTACAGCCACTGTGCTGCTTCTTTTGCGTTTTTCGCCGGTACGGAAATATCGAAGCCGTAAGATGCAGCCATTTCTTTCATTTCGTTCAGAGCTTTCATCTGATCTGCAAGTTCTTCACGAAGACGGAAATCAGTTCCTTTCATTCCATGTCTTTCGTAACGTTTCATATCGTAGTGTTTTTTCTCCAGCAGGAAATCGATACCGTACAGAGCTACACGACGGTAATCGCCTACGATACGTCCACGACCGTAAGTATCCGGCAGACCGGTAATGATTTTATTGTGACGGGCAACTTTCATCTCGTCAGTATAGATATCGAATACACCCTGGTTATGTGTTTTATGATATTTTGTGAAGATTTCATGCAGTTTCTCACTCGGTGTATATCCGTGTGTTGTGCAGGCTTTCTCAGCCATCTTGATTCCACCGTAAGGCATGAATGCTCTCTTCAGCGGTTTGTCTGTCTGCAGACCAACGACTGCTTCCAGATCTTTCATGCTTTCATCGATATATCCCGGGCCATATGCTGTGATACCGGAAACTACTTCTGTTTCCATATCCAGAACGCCGCCTTTTGCACGTTCTTCTTTCTGCAGCTCCTGCAGTTTTCCCCACAGTTTATCTGTTGCCTCTGTAGGTCCCTCCAGGAAAGTTTCATCTCCGTCATATGGTGTGTAGTTGCACTGAATGAAGTCACGTACATCTACGGAATTAACCCAGTTTTTACCCTGGAAGCCTTCCCACTGTTCAAACTTAGCCATTGCATATCCTCCTGTGTTTGTGTGTATTTACATTGTTATCTTTTTGTCAGGTGTAGTATAACATCACTTTTTTCAAAAAACAAATAGAAAATAATCCCAAATCCATGAAATATAGGCATGTATGCAATTTTGTACAATTTTGGGCAGATATTGTATTTATTCAGGAACAATTTCCATATCTTGTGTTTTTTATCCTTTTTTTCTGTTTTTCTTCTCTGTTTCATAAGATTTCAGTGCCTTCATGGCGATTCCGGACATCGGATAAAGCATAATAATATTAAACACGGTCATCAGACCCACGCCGACGTCTCCAAGATCCCACACCACCGTGTATGCTGCCAGTCCGCCGATAAACATCATCACCAATGCAAGTACTTTATAGAGATTCTGCGGCAGCATTCCATCTCCAAACAGATATGATATATTTGATCTTGCATAATATAAAATACCGAGAAAAGTGGAGAAACTGAACAGCCAGAGTGTCGCTGCAATGAAAATCACACCAAACTGTCCCAGATGGTAGCCCATTGCTGCCTGTAAAAGTTTCATTCCTACCGCCCCTTCGGTCAGGCTTTCCGGCGTCAGAAGCATGATCATCGCCGTACAGCTGCAGATCACGATCGTATCAATAAAAACTCCCAGTGCCTGGGTCAGCCCAAGTTTTACCGGTTGATCGCTTTCTGCTGCCGCTGCCGCACAGGGGGCTGAGCCGGAACCGGCTTCGTTGGAAAACAAACCACGTTTCACACCATTCATCACCACCGTACCAAGTCCTCCTGCCACTGCCGGACGAATACCAAACGCTTCCTCAAAGATTCTGGAAAACACTCCCGGAAGTGCAGAAAAATTCATACAGATCAAAATCACAGTAATCAGAAAATAACATCCTGCCATAATCGGTACCAGCACATCAAGCACTTTTACCGTTGCAGTTTTTCGAAAAATGATCACTGCCGCAAGTGCTACCAGAACCACTGTGGTATAGATTGGCGGAATGTGAAAGGCATTGTGGAATGCAGAAGTCACGGAATTACTGATAACCTGACTGATTCCACACCAGCAGATCAATCCGGAGATTGCAAAGAGAACGGATATTCCCACATAACGTTTCTTTTTTCCTCCCCGCTTTTCCTGTATGAATCTGTGCATATAATAGGCCGGTCCACCACGGTAGCCACCATATACCGGGTCTTTTTCTTTATAGATCTGTGCAAGAGTTGCTTCCACAAAGGCCGTGGACGAGCCGATGAGTGCCGTCACCCACATCCAGAAAACCGCACCCGCTCCTCCGGCGGAAATTGCCGCAACCACACCGACTAGGTTTCCCATACCAACACGTGTAGCGGTAGAAACGATCAGTGTCTGTAATGCCGACAATGTACTGTTATGGCTCTCCCCTTCCGCCTTTCCCTTTTTTTCAAACAATGTATGCAGCATGTCCGGAAACAGACGGATGGGAAGAAATCTCGTCCGGATCGTAAACCAGATTCCTGCCGGAATCAGTATCAGTACGAGCAGGGAAAGCCGAAAAGAACTTCCTCCCGGAAGCGGAAGCACGATCCAGTCACCCCATAAAAACTGATATACTTTTTCAATTATCGCTATCATATGACTTATCCTTTTCTTTTTTTATTCTCCTGCTGAGAGGATTGGACGGATTACCTTGGAAGATTCCTGTGTTTTTCTGTTTTTCTGCGGATACTTCCGGTAATTGTGGTATTTTCTGTATTTGCGATGTTCCGGTTTTCTGATTTCTGCACCGTTATTCTCCTGACGGACTGCAACTTCTTTTACCTGCTGTTCCTGTTTCTCTTCTGTCAGCACCTTTTCTGCCACCGGAATCTCTGTGTTTTCCACATCCGGTTTCTGCTGCGCCGGATTCTGTGATTTTGTTTCCTGTTTTCTTGTGTGTACCTGCAGTCTTGTTGTCTGCCCCGGATGTGCATTTCCCTTCTTCTGCTGTTTTTTTCCATGGAATTTCTTCTGCTGATCAGGTTTTTCTCTCTCTTCACCGGATTCCTTTTCCGCTTTTTCCATTTTTTCCGGGTTTCCTGGTTTTTCTTTCTTTTCTTTTTTTTCTGTTTTTGAAGGTTTTTCTTCTTCCAGATCTTCCTTTGCTGCTGCGATATCTGACGCAGTCTTCACATTTTCTCCGCGTTCTGCCCAGTAACCTGTCAGGATCGCAAGACCTTTATCCTCAGACACAATATAATATGTCTCGTTTTTACCTTCATTTTCACTGATCAGATATCCCAGATATGTGGACAATTGAAAATCCAGTGCATTTTTCACACCGACTTCAACTTTTTGTAATACGATCTTTCCTTTTGTCTGATTCAGTTTTTCGTGAAGACCGAAGGTAAGTGTGGATGCGTTTTCACTGTAGAAAATACACACACAATCCTTCTTGCCAAGCTGATCCACCCCGTACATTCCGTCAGCTTTTACATTTTCATAATCTACGAGATAATATGCCATAATTTTTTCTCCATTTCTTCCATGTTTGTGAAGTACTATTCTTTCAACCGCACATTATTTTATTCTACCCTTTCCCGGCATTACTGTCAAACGCTCTGTGCATTTCTCTGCTACTTTTTTCTCTTACAGCTTTCCCAATGATCCATTGGTAAATGCCTGTATTATCATACACACCAAATGTTTATCCAGATGTACGTACTTTAGAGCGTGTCTGAAAAATCATTCCCGCAATCTGCACGCACAAAAAAGACGAATCTACTGAAAATGTATGATTCGTCTTTTTCCTTTTTCATATTGGCTGTCGATTGTTTCCATCCATCAGAACTTTCCGGATGTTCCTCCATGGCTTCTTCCAGAAGAGCTTGTGTGTGTGGAGCTTCCGCCGGATGAACTTCCGCTGGAGCTGGATACCACTCTGGATGTCACATTGGATGCAACCAGCACATCCGAATTCTGATACAGGCGCATACTTCCTGCCACCTGGTAATCCGCTGCTGATTCTTTTTTCCGTACACTTTTCAGTTTTGCACTCTTCGATCTTCCTATCAGTAAAGAAATCAGGAAACCAAATAAAAGGGAGATGGGGATATATACGGGATGGACTGTCCCTTTTGGCATATTATCCCCATCATATGGTTCTCCCGTATGGGCCTGGGTAAGGAACTTATCACAGCAGTCTGCAAAGTCGTTGAAGGCATCTCCATACCTTCCGCCACTTAAGGCAGGTTTGAAATCATTTACCACATATTGCAGACCTGCATCGGTAAATGCTGTGATACCAAAACCATAGGTAGTGATAGCATAGTCTCTGTCTTCCATACTGATCAGCAACAGGATACCGTCATCGTCTTTTCCGTATCCGTAGCCGTTATAATCATAGAAATCGTCTGCATATTCCTGTGAAGTCTTTCCTTCCAGGGAATCCACGGTGACTACTGCCACTTCACATTCCTGTCTTTCACTGATTTCCTCCAGTTTATCCAGCAGAGCATCTGCTTCTTCCTCAGTCAGCAGACCTGCATCATCCACAAGCAGCGGAAGCTGTCTTTCTTGCGGAATCGCGCTGCCGGCTTCCTGAGTGTTCGAACCGGAAGCTTCTGTAGTTTCCGAAGTATCGGCACCTGCCGTCTGGTCATCGCCCTGGCTGTCTGTAGCAGCCGGTTCTGCCACTCCCTGAGAATCCACGCTGCAGATAGCAGCTGCCGCATCCAGATAAGCATCTACACAATCCACATAATAATCCCGAATGGCAAATTCGTTCCAGAGTTCATTTTCCTGTTCCTCTGTCAGTGGAGCTGACTCCATTCCTGAGCTGTAGATAAACCATTCCTGATCATCGATACTGTAGATCAGCATAAAGCCCGGATCATCAGCAAACAGTCCCTTGTACACCTGCTCAGATACCGCCGGAGTTCCCATGCCCTCCGTGGTGTTAGTGATCATACAGGTAATGCGAAGTCCCGCTTCTTCCGATATTGTTTCTGCTTTTTCGTTCAGCGTCGAAATATATTCTCCCAGCACATCGCTTTGATCAATGATATAGGTATTACCGGCTGCATATACAGGTATGCCGAAGAGCAATCCGAATAAAATGGAGAGTATCGTAATTTTTAATTTGTGCTTCATATTCTCACCCTCCTTCTTACATCAGTGCAATGATCCAAAGTAACAAATAGATCACAAGTCCGATGATACCGCCGCGAACCGATACGCCGATCCAGAACTTCTTTTTGTCCATCGGCAGGTTGCCTACCAGTTTTCCGCTCTGTCCGTTCATGGCGAAGGTAAATTTTTCACCATTCCAGGTGGTGTTCAGGATCCATACCGGATACAGCACATACCAGTATCTGGCATTGCATACATTTACATTACTGCTGGCCACCGTCACACGGTCCATATGAGGCAGGGTCTTTCGAAATGCATCTTCTGTAGCTTTTTTCACTCGCTCTCTGGCACGTTCCATACGTTCTTCCATGTCCATATCGTATCGATCTGCCATATATCCCGCAAGGTAAGCCGCCTGAAAAGGAACCGCCTCACGGAATTCAAAAGGCTCTATGGATTCCATCAAAGTATCATCCATTTTTCTGGATCCGTCTGCCGGAACGCGGGCAAAACTCAGATTTCCTCCACGCTGCATGGAATACATTTCGGTTTTTGTGTACTCTGTGTCTCCATTTCTCCACTTAGTGATACGCTCACCGTTATATGCGACACTTCCTTCCGCATCTACGTCAAAGATCCAGAAAGGAACATAGACACCTTTCATCTCATCCACATGATTTTCTTTTTTAAATACCTTTGGAAGGTATTTTTTCCCTTTCAGATGGTTGAAATAAGCAGCCTTTGCCGCTTTTTTATCTTTCTTAAACGGAATGATATAATCCGGTTTCAGATCTCCGGCAAACTGTCCTTTCATGACAACCCTGTTTCCACAGAACGGACAGCTTGTTGCGCCGGTATTGGCATCTGCAACGATCTCTCCTCCACAGGACTGACAGACATAGACCCGGATTCCGTCTGTCTCGCCTTCCATCCATTGATTGTTGCCCATATCAGACCAGTTTTCATTGTTTCCTCCGGCATCGCCACTCTGATTGCCACCGGCATTTCCTTCGGCTTTCTCCTGCATCTGCTGATACTGGGCTACTTCCATTTCCGTATCACAGTAGGGACATTTCATTTTCTGAGTCGTACTGTCAAACTCCATGGCTCCGCCACAAGAAGGGCATTTGTACTCCATCATATCTGCCATAGCTCACCCTCTCCCTCCTTTTTACGCTCTGTCCCCGAAAAAGTTTTCCGGGGACAGTAGCTCAGATATTTTTGTATAATGTCGACCGCATATTATGCGGACAGACAAACCGGCTTAGATTACTGATTTGGTTTTGGCTGTCCACAGAATTCGCAGAATCTTCCTGTGTTGGATGCGCCACAGCTGCATACCCAGGCACCACCGGCTGCTGCAGGATTTCCCTGTACAGGCTGGCTGTAATCCTGATTTGGAACACCTGCTCGCGGATCATAGTTGCCCTGATTCATCATTCCTGGCTGCTGGCCGTACATTCCCTGGTTCATCATGCCCGGCTGCTGGCTATACATGCCCTGATTCATCATACCCGGCTGCTGGCCGTATGCTCCCTGGTTCATCATGCCCGGCTGCTGGCCGTATGCTCCCTGATTCATCATGCTCGGCTGCTGGCCGTATGCTCCCTGGTTCATCATGCCTGCCTGCTGGCCATACATACCGGCATTCATATTGCCCTGTTGGCCATATGCGCCCTGATTCATCATGCCCGGCTGCTGATTGCCGTGCATTGGGGTATTTCCCATCATACCGGGCTGCTGATTGCCATGCATTGGGGTATTTCCCATCATTTCCGGCTGCTGACCGTACATTCCGGTGTTCATGTTGCCTGCCATATTGCCGCCGGAGAGTGCTGCGATGATCTGATTACCAATCTGCTCTACTGCCATGATCTTTCCACGGTCATTTGCATCGATGTCGAAATTATGTAACTGGAAATCCATATCGTCAAACCAGGGGCTGTTGATACCGATCATCATTTTATATTTGTAAGAATATTTGTATCTTGGAGGCACATAATCTCTCATCTCGCCATTCTGATCCCGATACTGTTCTTCTGTACGATCCTGTTCCACATCCATGCGACAGCTTGTAACCTGAGAAAGATCCAGAATATCCGGATTGGTCTCTACATCCATCTTGGTGCCAATCGCAAATTTCTGATGGTTATCATCAATAAATACATGGTAATTATTGTCTGCTTTCAGATCTCTGGTCACACGGAAATTACGAACTGCCTCTTTGTTCTGTTCTCTGTATGCCAGCTGTTTCTTAATATCTTCTACTGTACTGTGGCGACGCTCCTCAAACCAGGGAGACAGTTTTTTTGCACAATCCTTACACAGATTGCCGTCATCCAGTTTTCTGTTTCCTAACAGACCAATCTTCTCACCACAGATATCACATACTTTTTTATCAAATAAACCCATACCTCTTCCTCCCTTCCTGATTACTGAATATCAGATTCGTTAAAAGGATCTCCGCATTCTGGACAAAAACGCGGTGGATTTTTCGGATCTTCCGGGGTCCATCCACATTTATCACAGCGATATAACGGTGCATCCGCCGGTTTTTTTGCTCCACAGTTCATACAGAATTTGCCCTGATTGACAGTTCCGCAAGAACAGGTCCATCCTTCCGGTTCTGCTGGTTTTTCTTCTGCCGGCTTCGGTGCTCCGCATTCCGGACAGAATTTTCCTGTGGCAATATTGCCACATGCACATTTCCATCCTTCTGCAGGTTTTGGTTCCGGTTTCTTGGAACCACATTCCGGACAGAACTTTCCGCTTACTACATTTCCACAGCTGCAGGTCCAGGTGTCTGCTGCAGGTGTTGTTACCGGTGCTGCAGCTGCTGCTGCCTGCTGCTGCGCTGCTTCTGCACGGAGTCTTTCTTCTACCTGTCTGCGGATCTCTTCTTCCTGGGCTTTTTTCTGTGCTTCTTCCTGACGTCTGGCTTCTTCCTGCTGCTGACCCATAGCGAACAGATTCTGCGGATTCATACCGCCGCCTCCTGCGTTCATGGCCATGCCCATTCCCATAAACCCTGTCATTGCACCTGCTTCATTGGATGCTGCTGCTTTCATGGCGTCTGCCTGTGCTCCAACCATAGTAGCTGCTGCCATGGTAGGATCTCTCATGATCGCGGTACGCTGTGCCTGTTTGATCATCTCCGCATCTTCTTCCGGTAAAGTTACGGAACCCAGAGCGATACTTACTACCTGCAGACCACGAAGCTGTCCCCACTTGGCGGACAGAGATTCATTCATGGCATTTTCTAGTTCTGTATTATGAGTGACGATCTGATTCGGACGTAATTCCAGATCAGATAATTTTCCAAATGCCGGCTGAAGTGCACTGATAAATTCTGTTTTCAGCTGACTTTCCAGCTCTTCTCTTCTATACTCATCCTCTACATTTCCACATACGTTGCTGTAGAACAGAAGCGGATCCGCGATACGGTAAGAATATACACCGGAGCAACGTACTGCCACGTCCACATCCAGTCCGATCTTGGAATCTACTACACGGAACGGAATCGGATTCGGTGTTCCGAACTTGTTATCGATCAGCTCTTTTGTATTGAAATAATATACTCTCTGATCTTTTCCGGTATCTCCGCCATAGGTGAATCGTTTTCCGATGGTTGCGAAGGTTGCTTCGATACTTGATCCAAGACTGCCGGTAAAAATAGATGGCTCTGTGGAAGAATCAAAGGTAAACTGACCCGGTTCTGCACAAACTTCAACAATTTTACCCTGTTCTACGATAATCATACACTGACCGTCTGCAACAGCGATTCCACTTCCGTTTGTAATAATGTTATCGCTGCCTTTTGTGTTGGAGGATCTTCCTGAAACACGTTTCTGTCCCTTTTTTACCATTACATCTTTATCCATGGAGTCGCAGTAGAAAAACTCCTTCCACTGATCTGCCATTACGCCGCCTGCTGCGCCCATAGCTGCTTTTATAAGTCCCATACGATTTTCTCCCTTCTTTATACATAGTTTTTCGTAACTGTTCAGTGCCTTCACAGTCACGACATCTTTTTCCTTTTTTGTAATATTATTATTACAGATATCTTATTGTCAGTCACTAACACTTGTGATAGCAAATAAAATACTTCTTGATATTTTATAATGTCTGCCAATCTTTCAATGTGCTTACGACCAGCTTGCTTTCCAGCACTGCGGCCAGTAATTCTTCCTTACAGGAATAGCCGGCTTTTGCTATCATATCCTGAAAATTCCATCGAACTCCTGCTGCCGAACAGTTCATCTGTTTCCCAATCTCCGAATAGGAATAGCCTTTGATATACAGTCTCAGCATCTCCAGCTGCCGGGGACTGATCTCATCGCTTTTCATCCACTTCAGCTCCACGGACGGTGCCTTATCCGGAAAGACGTGTTCTCCCTCCAAAGTCCGGTCGATCACCTCCATAATTTCTTCCTGTCCGTGATCCTTATACCACAGACTGTCTGCGCCCTTCTCTTTTGCCCGTGTAAGGATCTCCGGATCCACCAGAGATGTGATCACGATGATCTTCACTGCCGGATGTTGTTTTTTGATAGTTTCTGCAGCCAGCAATCCGTCATGGTTCTGGAAGGTCTGCACGTCCATCAGGACAAGATCCACCACCGTATGATTACAGTAAGAAACAGCCTTTTCTCCGTCGTTCAGAACGTCCACCAACAAGAATCTTTCATCCCCCTGCACCATGCTGGCGAAATACTTCTGCATAATCTTCTGGTCTTCCACAAGCAACACTCGTATTTTCATTTTTCATCACTTCCCTTTTTATTCTTCTTTTAACTGTTCAGTATCTTCACAGTTACTTCCTCTGAACTTTTGATCTCTCTGTCTTTTTCATGAGACAGTAACAGAATCAGTTCAAACTCAGGCGAAAAGATCACCTGCATCTTTCCTCCTTCCCGCTCCACTGTTTTTCTAAGAGATGCCAGTCCTCCGCCCTCCTGGGATCCTTCTGCGGGTTTCTTTCCATTGTTGGTGATCTGTACCTTACAAAGCACTTTATTGTTTGTTATCTTTATAAACACCCTGGTTCCACCGGCGTGCCTTGCACAGTTGGTCATACATTCCATAATCGCCTGGTCGATCAATAACTTCTGATATTCTTCCTCCGGCATGCTTCCGGTGACAAATACAGTGATTCCAAGCTTTTCTGCCTTTTCTGTGATGGACTCTTTATTCTCGTCCTGTACTTCCTCCATATTTCCAAGCAAAATCTGTGCCGTCTGTCTTATGGTCATTAACTGCCCTTTCATTTTCTCCGGTTCTGCTTCCTCTTCCAGAAGTTGTCGGACTGCCAGGAGGCTGCGCCCGAAGCTGTCATGGATACGGATCTTCATAGCCAGAGTTTCTTCTTCCCGGATCTGTTCATCGATACGTTCGTACATTTTTCTTATTTTTTTATTCAGCCGGATAAGTTCTTCATTGCTTTTCTGGATCTTCTCACTGTTAAAATAAAGATTAGTCACATCCAATGCCAACACCTGTATATAACCCTGCAGACTGGGATCCTCCAGTTTTTCCTGGCGAAAATCCCATACGGTACCATTCGGAAAATAATACAGATTTTTCTTTTTCCCTACTTTTGAGATTCCGTTGGAATATTGTTTTGCCTCCAGTGCTTCTTTTAAAAGCAGATAGCTTTGCAGATTCTCTCCGGTAAGCATATAGCCTAACTGGTACATTTTCTCATTACATAATACGATCTGTCCGATGCCATCACAAAAACAGATTCCACACTTCAGATGATCCAAGGTCTGTTTGATGGAGTATACAGACAATTCTTTTTTGTATTTTTCATCTTCGCGCCGGATACGACAAATCAGATAACCGGTATCTGCAAAAACGAGGAAAAAAAGGATTCCTGCAGGCCAACCGGCTGCAATATGTAGAAGCTTGTTTTTCCCTTCCCAAATAGCCAGATAATCACTCAGCAGATCCGTTAGAATTCCATAGGTGACACTCAGCAAAAGAAAATTGACAGCCATAACCTCTACTTTCCGCTTTCTGGAATGTTGAATACACAACAGCCTGATCTCCACCAGGATCAGAAGAAAAAACGCAACCAGAATCATTTCCTGGACAAACATACCGGATGTTTCAAAGGATTTCATCGTTGCCTCCTTTCTCTGACAGTTGCAAAGCCAGAAACCATTCTTTTTCTTCTTCCTGTTCCATATGTAACAAAGGATATTTTTCTTGCAGACTCTCCGTCTTACAATCACCCTCCAGGTTCACCGAGATTCGAAGGACACCATTCAGTTCTGTCAGCCGATAGAAAAAAGAACCCCCCTGTTCCAGAAGCAGTTCTACAATCTGCTCAAAGAAATCATAAGCTTTCAGGATAAGTTGTGCCGGTAATGTTTCTTTTCCGGTTTCTATATAATAGTGTCCCTGAATCTCGCAAAAGACCAGGTTACTGCAGGATTCCCGCAGGCTCTGGATCAGTTCTTCTTCCTTTAATTCCTTACCTTCCAGTGCGGAAAGTGTCAGATTCTTCCTTCTTTTCAGATAAGACCCTACGATCAGGATTTTCCCCAGAAGTCTGTGATATTCCCTGTGATTCGTACACTGTTCCAGCTGATCCACATATCCGGCGATCTGCTGAAATTGTTCTGCCGTCTGCTTTTGCATCAGATCGTAAAGCCGGTTCTTTTCTTCTGCCTGTTTTCTCTCTTTTTCTTTTTGATATTCCAGTTTCAAAAGCTGGTTTCGATCCCTCAGTTCTTCACGAAGCTCATAGAGACTTTCATAAGCAGCTCGATGCTGACGGATATCTTCGATCCAGAAAGCATACCCTCCATTGATAGGGATACTGTTCAGACGGATCCCTTCTTTTTCATATCCCGGATTCTCCAGTGCTTCTTTCATCTCTTCTTTATCCAGCTCAATTCCGTCACCGGTTGTATAACGGATGTTCAGATTCCGGTCACTGATCTGTGCATTGATTCCTCTGGAAGCCTGAAACAATTCTCCGTATCGGTTATTTACCAGAATCAGACCACACTGGATGCAGCTTTCAAAAAGAGCGGCGATCAAAAGGCAACAGGCCGCCGCCATATCTCCTGCAATGATCTTCAGATGCGGGATGCGGAAAATATTGGCAATGCACCAGATAAAAAACAGTCCTAATGGCACAAAGGGAAGCCATATTTTCTTTTTCCCGGGGTTTCTGCATTTTGCGATTAATATGCCCAGCATAGTAAGAAAACCGATAGCGATCCATGCCACACAAAGCACAAATCCCGGACCATAAAAATACTCATCATCTGTCCATGGCTTTTCTGCAGGAAAGCGGAATACCAGCTGATGAAGATCGTTGGTCATAACAAGCAGGATCACGCCCACTGTGATCACCAGGAAAATACCGGTCCATTGTCTCCTCTTTTGATTTTCACTTTCTCTCATCTTCAATGCCGCAATCACACTCAGAGATGGAATAGCCAGTAGCGGGACATAATATCCATACCAACTGTAACGCCGCAATACCGGTTCATAAAATACATTGTATTTCAGAGTACGGATAACAAACCAGAAAACCATAAGAGATGCAATACCACACAGGCATCTTCGTGCTGTCCTGTTGACGATCCTTCGCTGAAGGGAAATTCCCCAGACACAATATAAGGTGATATACAAGTATGCCCTCGTCAGCTGAAAAAAGGCCAACCAGCCCGATTCTCTGTTGGCTGGAAGATGACGGCATATTATGGCAGTGATTATACAACCACCGGCAAGGAGCAGATTCCGGATTTTTTTGATTTTTTCTGTTTTTTCATTCATCTGATTTGTAGAATTCCTCTCCTGATAATGCTAAGGACTTTTGCCCTTGCTTAATGACTGCATGGTAACTGCTCTACGTCACACAGTTACTTTAAGTATATACATTATACCGTATCTTCTCTCTATATCTCAAGTCATAACAGGCATCCGAAAACGGGTTTTCTGTGACCTTCGCTCACCAAAAACACTTCGCGGGATATTATCCGCGAACAGCAATCAAAATTGGTCCACCGGACCAATTATTGATATGCAATGCAACAAAAAGATCCCGGTGAAAATAGATTTCATCAGGATCTTTCTTCGTTTTCTTCTCTTACATTCTCTTTTTTGCGGCCCGGATCAGTTCCTCCAGCCCTTTGTTGCATTCTCCGATGGGAACATCGGCGCAGATCACCTTTTTACAGTTTTCCATAACCTGTATTGCTTCCCGGAGATGCTCCTGAGTAATCTGGCAAAAAGGTTCCTCTGTGATCACCCTGGCGGCTAGCAGGCGGGCTAACTGATAATCCACATCGTTGGTGTACAGGATGCCTGTTGCAAAGGGGATATTATCCTTTTGTAATTTTCTGTAGATGGGTATTCCCCTTCCGCATCCGGCGATCACGAAGACCTCCGGCTCTCCATCAACCTTTGGAAGCTCAATGCTGCCAAATCTGGGATCATAGAATCCGTTTTCGATTCCATATAATTCCCGGATGGTCTGTTCTTCAAAGATCTGTTCCGGAGTTCCGTAATAGCAGACATGATCTCCTTTTACACAAAGGATCTGATCTGCAATCTTCTGGGCCAGATCGATCTCATGAAGGGACATGATCACGGTTATGCCCTTTTCTTTTGCCATAGAGCGTAGAATGGATAACAGTTCCAGCTTATGACGGATATCCAGAAAAGAGGTAGGCTCATCCAGCACGATGATCTCCGGTTCCTGGCAGATAGCTCTTGCCAGAAGGACTCTCTGGCGCTGCCCGTCACTGATGGCATTAAAATCCCGGCTTCCCAGTTCTTCCGCATGGACGATCCGCATGGCCTCATCCACTTTATCCTCGTCTTCTCGGCTTAAGATGCCCAGGCGACCCGTATAAGGATAGCGACCGGTTGCCACAATATCATGACAGGTCATCAGCTCCGGCCGCATGCGCTCTGTCAGAACTACTGCCATTCTGGTGGAAAGTTCCTTGTAAGAAAGCTTGTGCAGATCATTCTCCTCATACAGAACCTTACCGCCAAGTATCTTCAGCTGTCTGGTGATACTCTTTAAAATTGTTGATTTTCCGGATCCGTTCGGTCCGATCAGTGTGACAATCTCTCCTTTATGGATACCTACCTGAATCTGATCAATCAGAGGCTTTCCGTTGTATCCCACCGTCAGCTGATCCAGATGAAAATAATATTCTCCCATGTCAGTTTCCTTTCTTCCGGTGCAACATCATGAAAATAACCACCGGCGCACCAAATATCGAAGTCACGGTACTGATATTCAGTTCCAGCGGTGCAAATGCCATACGCGCGATCAGATCACACATCATACAGAAGACACCGCCACCCAAAAATGTGGCAGGAATGACGATCAGTGGCCGGGAAGTTCCAAGACTTCTCTTTACCAGATAGGGAACAGCGATTCCCACGAAAGAAATCGGTCCGGCAAATGCAGTCACACATGCAGAAAGCACACTGGAAGTCAGTATCAGCATAATCCTGAAAAAGCGAATATTCACACCCATACTCTGGGCATATGCTTCTCCCAGCTGGTAAGCTCCGATCGGCTTGGACATGAAAAATGTAATAAGGATCGTCACTCCGATGACAACTGCCGCCACCTTCACATTGCTCCAGTTCATACCTGAAAAGCTTCCCTGGCTCCATCCGTGCAGGTTGACAATGTCTGAGTCCTCTGCAAAAGTCACCACAAAATCCGTGACCGCTGAACAGATATAACCGATCATGATACCTGCTACTAAAAGTGTTGCCATATGATTGATCCGTCTGGACACCAAAAGGATAAAACCTGTGGCGATCAGGGAACCGATAAAGGCTGCTATGATCAGCGTATAAGAAGATACCACCTGAAACCGTCCCAGAAAATAAATCATCGCCAGAGCTACCACCATTTTGGCTCCGGAGGAAATACCGAGTACAAAGGGACCTGCAATAGGATTTTCAAAGAAGGTCTGTAATAAAAATCCGGAAAGAGAAAGTGCTCCCCCAAGGATGGCCGCCATCAGAATTCTTGGCAGACGGATCTTCCAGATAATGTTATATTCCATCTTATTTCCTTCCCGAAGAAAAATAATCTTTAAAATCTTTGGGATAGAGATATCCACATTTCCGGTATTGATATTCAAAACAGTGATCACGCAGAATGCCGCCAGCAGTACGAGAAATACCGATGTATACCGGCTTCTGCGCAGAAAATTTTCATAATGAAAATCGGTTGCCCCCTGAAGGGCTTCTTTTCGTTTTTTCATGATTTCTCCTGTTACTTATCACTTACTTTAGTAAGGAATGTCATGTCTTTCTCATCTCCGTCGGTTAACATCAGATGAAAATCTGTGATCAGCTGACCAACGATATCCGTTGCCTGATACATATATTTTCCTACACACCATACATTGCCTTCCTGAACAGCTTTGAAGTCCTCAAACAATTCGTTCTTTGCAACCAGTTCGTCTACGGACTGGATGGGATTGTCAATAGTGGCATTGTATACCAGATAATCTGCATCTGCTGCGGCTGCATAGAATTCCTCCATGCTCATGGATACGGAAGCACTGGTTGTCTCCACACCGTCCAGATCCTGGAATACGTATCTTCCGCCTGCCAGCTCGATCATGCTTGGAATATAATCCTGGGTTCTTCTCACTACAATAGAACCGTCCGTACTTACAAAGAAAAATGCCACCGTCTTTTCCGTATTTTTAAAGTCTTTCAGGTCGCCGATTACCTTGGCCTGTTCATCAAAGAAGCTATATGCCTCTTCTTCCTTATCTAACATAGCACCATACAACTTGATCCATTCTGTTCTTGCCAGAGGATGGGTCTCGTAGCTGGAGCGGTCGATAAATACCGGAATATCCAGGTCTTCGATCATCTCCTGTACTTTCGGTGTGTGGAGAATCATAGTGGATTCAATAGCCACATCGCAATCCTGATCTACCAGCATCTCATAATCCGGCTCGCTGTATTTTCCTGCAAACTGGATCTTACCGTCTTCCATGGCCTGTTTTGCCTCTTCAATATACCAGCCGGAAGCGTCGATTCCGCTCATCTTGATGTTATCCATGGAATCCAGTGCACGGAAAAGCGCCATAGTGGAGCTGGCTGCCAGATAAATCTTATCCAATGGTTTCTGCAGCACGATGATACTGTCATCCAGACCTTCGGGAGCCTCCGCTCCCTCAGGCACCAGAAGATACTGAGCACTGTCATGTACATCGATCAGCTGATAATCATCTTCATAATAATACACATCAAAGCAGTCTGCATACTCCAGTTTCAGCTTTCCCTGGCAGGTAAGCCCTGCCACCTCAGGCGCATCGGATGCATCTGTCAGATAAGAAGCTGTATCGCCGGATTCCTCTTTCTGTTCTGCATCCTGCTGCTTTTCTGTATCTTTTTTTGCGTCTGCAGAATCGGTTTCTTTCGTTGTATCCGTGCTTTCCTGAGTGGTACTCTCTGCTTTCTCAGAAGCAGTTGGGGTATCCCCGCTGCCACCACAGCCGGTAAGCAGCATGACAGCTGCAAGGAACACTGCCGTCATCCGGCTGCATTTCTGATAAATATTTTTCTTCATTCTTTTTCCCCGTTTGTCTTTTTGTCTTTAACTATTCAATATCTGTTAACAAATACGACAATCTTTATTTTTTGCTTTTGGCAGCTTTAACTGCTTTGTCATACAGTTTGTCTGTCTTGTCGCTGCATCCGAAGAATGCACCATATACCTTCAGCCACTCAGCTTTGCCAAGATCAGACTCTTCGTCTGCAGATCGGTCGATCAGCATAGGGATACCGAGAGTTGCAAAATTATCCGCCAACTGATCCAGCACTGCCTCTTCCTCATTTTCATCGGAACTGTCTGTTGTTTTTTTGCTGTCTGTAACTGTACTCTTATCGTCTACGTCTTTCACATCTGCTTTCTTCTGATTCTTACTGTCGCTGTTTTTCTTGCTGTCGGTATCGCTGCCCTTTTCTTTGGCATCTTCTGCTGTTTTGCTTCCCGGCAGAACTTCAGAAGAAACGATTGCAAAATCAATCTTATTCTTTACCAGTTCCCGGAATTTCAGATCATCAGCTGCCCCTGCATATACCATCTTATCTTCTTCCAGTCCTTTATTGACTGCATCAATATCTGTCTCATCCTTGTCAAATCCTACTGCTTTGACCTTTTTCAAAAGTTTCAGAGTTTCCAGAGTGTTGACAGACTCTTCAGAATCCACATAAGCATGTTTGATAGGCAGTTTTACAACAATCATTTCTTTCTCGATACCTACCGGCAGTTCTGTGTCGGAATCTTCCGGAACGATAAGGTATTTTACAACCTTTGCCTTATACAGATCCGCTGTGATCTCTTCCTGGGTCTGCACTGCTGCCTCTCCCTCATCGTTATAAGCTACGCTCTGGGTGTCTGTGGTCTTCTTTTCCTCATCGTTTCTCTTGATAGTAATCTTGGCAACTTTCTTTTTGCCACTCTTACTGGTTTTCTTGGTGTCCTTTTTGTTATCCGCATCCGCTGTATCCTTGGCTTCTGCATCCTTTTCCAGCTTCTCCGGATCCTTATCGGTATCCTTGGACAGATCGATCTCCAGAAGAGTTATATCATCGTCATAATGATAGATTTTAAAATAGTCGGCATAGTCCAGTTTTGTCTCAGATTTGTATTTCAGACCAATAATATCCGGTGCCTTCTCATCCAGCTTGTCCTTACTTCCAAAATTCGTGCCGTTGCCTTCTCCAGCTGCTGCACCACTTCCGTCTCCGTCAGCCGCTGCCAGGTAGACCATAATGCTATACTCGATCTCATGAGCTGTACTCATCTTGGTGGTCATACCAATGATCTTATTATTTTTATTTAATTCCACCGGGATTACAAAGATAGATTTTCCGCCGGTGTGAGTTGGGAAGTATTTCTTTCCGTTAGCTTTTACATACTGGTATGCAGAGCTGCTGAATGCGATAGTTGCCAGTGCCTGACCGTTTTTGATGGTTACTTTATCACAGGTAATATTTACCTTTCCTGTACCGCCGGACCAGGTGAATTTGTCCGGAGTATAAACACCGTCTTTCAGCTTAGTTTTGCTGTTTACCTGACTGGTGGATCCGCTGGTATCGGACTCTGATTTGGATTCTTCAGCCGGGGTTGTGTCCTTTACAGAATCTTTTGTTGCGGTTTCAACCACAGTTGGGGTTGGATTCAGACTTCCGCCTTCGCCGTTTCCTGCTTCGCCAGAAGATATCTTTTTCAGATTATTCGAGCTTACTGTAATGCTTCTGTCGTACCACTTGTCTCTTTTCACTGAATGGGATGCCATAGCTAGTGGAGTATCCAGTGTTGAAATTGGAATGATATAACTTCTTCCGGTTTTTTCTTCGCCGTCTTCGATATAGGATTTCTCCTTATCTTTAAATCCAATCCACTGACTCTCATTGCCAGCTGCTTCTGCTGCGGTTCCCATGTACAGATAATCATATCCGGTTCCACTTAAAGTGATTTCTGCACTCATTTTTCCATTTTTTACCGTTAAGATGATTTCTACCACACGGAACATCATAGTTCCCGTTTCTGCGGTCGTTGTATAAACGCCATCCGCCGGAACACCTGCCGGACGTGCTGGTTGAGATGGCGCAGTAGAAGGCGCAGGCTTTGTAGGTGTTACAGGTGTTGTCGGTACTTCTGTCTCACCACTATTTTTTTCCTCTGGAATCGTCAGAAATAACTGATATTTATTAAACCAGGTTCCATCCGGCTTTCCAAGAACTACAGGAATAGCTTTTCCTGCTTTTTTCTTATCAACAGAAAAATGAAAAGTCCACTCTTTCCCTGTCAAAGTTCCATTGACTGTCGGTTTTTTTTCTGTATCTTCATTCCATCCAAAATAAAGTTTATCAAAGGAACTATTAGCCGTCTTTACTGTTAATTCCATCGTATTTTCTGCAGATTTTACTTCTGCTGAGGATATCTTGAACATTTTGAATATTGAACCATCCTCTTTGATTACCTGGGACTTCGTTACATCCGGTGACTTCATTGCTTCTTCTGGAATTGTTAAATACAACTGATATTTGCTAAACCAGGTTCCATCTTTCTTTCCTAAAACTATAGGAATGGCTTTCCCTGACTTGTTTCTATCGACATTGAACTGAAACTGCCACTCCTGTTCTGTTTCTGTCCAGGTGCCATTAATAGTCGATGTTTTTTCTGCATCTGCATTCATTCCAAAATATATCTTATCAAAAGATACATTTTTTGTTTTTAATGATAATTCAATCTTGTTTCCTACTGTTTTTGCTTCAAATGAGGATACCTTAAACATTTTAAATTCTGAACCATCCTCTTTGATCACCTGTGATTTCTCTGTATTTGGTGATGCCATGTCAGGCACACTGGGAATTGTTGAAACTACAGGTTCTGTACTTGGTGCCTCTGACGGCGCCGGTTTTTCTGAAGGTTTTGCAGAGTCTTCCTTCTGTGTTCTCTTCGGAACCTGACAGAACAGATCCTGTTTTGTATACCACTCTCCGGATTCTTTTATCCCAGGAACGATCTGCAGCTTACTTCCCAGCTTTTCCTCGCTGACTGCAAACCGGAACTTATACTTTCCGTTCAGATCCGTTTCCCCGGCGATCACCGATGTTTTCTCTGTATCTTCTTTCTTTCCGATATATAACTGATCGTAAACATCGCTGTCCGTATAAACTGTAACCCAACATTTCTCTTTTGTCTCAACCAGTTCTGCCTTTGTCACCTGTACATCCGGCTGTGCTTTCTCCGGCTTGGTTTCGGCATTTGTATTCTCATTATTTTTAACTTCTTCCGGCTGTGCAGCTGGTTCCGCAGTCGGTTCTGTCACACTCTCCTGCTCCTTTTTTGCTTCAACCTTCTGTTCTTCATTTTTTTCTTTCTCAACATTCTCCTCAGCCTTTGGCTCCTCTGCGGCCTGTTGACTGACTTCCTGTGTTACCTCCGGTTCTGCTACCGGAACTTCTGCTTCGCTTACCTGTCCTGCTGCAGCTTCATCAGGAGTCGCTGCAAATGTTCCTGACGGCATACCTAATGCCATCATAACAGACAGGGATACGGAGAGAATTCTCTTTCCTGTTCCTTTCATCTCACATTTCCTTTCTTTCGACATATTGTCTGCCACGGCCAACAGAGAAAAGACCGCAAAACTATCCGTCAAATCGCTTTCAAAAAAAGATGCACATAGTATAACATATTCCCTGGGGAAGTCATGCCTGAAAACAATGTTGTAACCGTTCATTTCATTCATAATGATATTGAACAGTTACCCATTTTCCACAAAAAAGTCTGCAGCCATACCCTTCTTTCGCAAGAATCAGATACAACTACAGACAAAAAATGTCTTCAGACTGAAACAACAGATTAACCTACCACTGCTTTCCCATCTTTTGGAGTTCTACTTTCTTCGGAAGCTCTTCACCAACTCTCCCAGCAGGTTTCCTGACTTACAGATCAACGCTTTGCCAAACCTTCTCACATGGATCTCCCACGCAATGGCTGCCTTCGAAAATCTCCGGCATATAACATCACTCCCTGCTTACAGTGACCGGATCGCTCAGGACTCTCACCTGATTCCCTATTATCCTCGCACTACAATCGTTTTGAGGCACTGGAAAACTCTGTCAAAGCCTAGTATAGCAAAGAACCATTAGATGTCAAGTTCTTGTCCGAAAATTCACTTGCTTGGCGGTAAGAGGGGCATACCCTGATCAACTTATCGCCTTCTTCCAAAACACAGGGGCTGCTCCGGTTCGTCCTCCTTAGACTAACCCGACATTTTCAAAGAGTTCCTAAACCCGAACCCAAACCATCATCTCATTCTCCCCTCTGTTTGCCCAGGTATAATAAGGAACAAACTTCAGTTCAACAGCTTCCTTCTCCTTTCTCTTATACACATGATACAGCTCTCCATCCTTTTTCGCTGTATCCACAACACGGAACCCATCCATCTCCACAACTTTCACCGGATTACCACAGATCTCACTGTCCTTGATCTCATACTTACCATCCGGATTCACTTCTAAAAGATGCAGATCCTTACCATTATCCACTTCTTCCAGACAGTACACGATCGGTCCACGTAATACTGCAACTTTTCCTGCATCCTCACGTACCTTCTCATCTGCCTCCATCAAAAGCAGCGGCATGGAAAAATGAAGTTTCAGAACATCTTTTTCACTCCAGGCTTTCTTCACATACAGATAACCGTCCTTTTCAGACATTTCATCCTTCTCAATGCCATCTACAGTATAATTTCCACCACACCAGTCCGGAATACGAAGTGCCAGTACAAAATCTGTATCCTTTGCTTCCACAGCGATCTCCACATTTCCATCCCATGGCAGTTCCGAAGTAATTGCTACATTCGCATCCTTATCTCCCACCTTTTTGGTCAGTTCACTGCCCATATAAAGATGTACAAATAAAGTATCCTCTTTCTCTGTATATGCATAAGAACCGATAGAGCTTACCAGACGAGCCAGGTTCGGCGGACAGCATGCACATCCAAACCATTTCTGTCGAACCGGTTTTACATGGAATTTTCTCTCATCTTTGTGGCTGGCCTCCGGCAGGACTTCCAGAGGATTTACATAGAAGAAACTCTTTCCGTCCAAAGCCATTCCACTTAGGATTCCATTGTACAAAGCTCTTTCCATAACATTGGCATATTTTGCATCCGGCTTGATCTCAAGCATTCTTCTTGCAAAGAAAACCAGACCGATGGAAGCACAGGTTTCTGCATATGCAGTATCATTTGGCAGGTCATATGGATAAGAAAATGCCTCACCGATCTGTGTACCACCGATGCCTCCGGTAATATACATTTTTTCATTTGCCATACTGTCCCAGAGTTTTTCACAGGATTGATACAAGGTTTCATCTTCTGTTAGTCTTGCAATATCTGCCATACCGGAATACAGGTATACGGCACGTACTGCGTGACCTACTGCTTCATCCTGCTGGCGTACCGGCAGATGAGCCTGGTTGTAAAAATAACGCAGGTCGTTTTCATGGCCTTTTTTCACTTCTTCCGGATGCTCTTTATCAAAATAATAAGGTCGTTTTCCACGCTCATCGATAAAAAACTTGCTCAATTCCAGATATCTTGGCTCTTTTGTCACCTCATAGAGACGTACCAGTGCCATCTCTGCAATCTCATGTCCCGGATATCCCTTGCATTTTCCTTCTTCCGGACCAAAATGAGCTGCTGCATAATCTGCAAAACGAGCTGCTGCTTTCAACAATTTGTCTTTTCCGGTAGCTTCATAATATGCAACGGCTCCCTCGATCAGATGACCCATACAATACAGTTCATGATGATCCTTCAGATTTGTGAAAATCTTATCTTTTCCGTTGATAATATAATAGGTATCCAGATATCCGTCATCCTGCTGAGCTGCACATACGATATCGATGGCTCCGTCTGCGATTGCCTCCAGCTTAGGATCCGGATGCTGGGTCAGAGAATAACCGACTGCTTCGATCCATTTGGAAAAATCTGAATCCTGGAATACAAAACCATAAAACTTATCTTCCGGATGATTTGGATCCTCCGGTAATGATTCAAATCCACGGAATGTATATTTTGGTTCTATAAAAGCTTTGCCCTGCTCTTTTCTCTCTTTATTCTGTTTTCCCGTTACTTTAAAGTTTCGCATACAGAAACTGGGAGCTGCTCCCTCCACCTGGTCGTTCAGGGCTGCCCACTGATACGGAATCACTTCCTTACGTACTACTTCCATCTCCTGCTTCCAGAATTTGTCATTGATCTTCATGCTGCGCAGTGACAGCGGACGAGAATACATATTTTTCTCCATTTGCAATACCTCCTGTTTCCGATTATACTTATGGTACGGATTTTTATTATTTCGTAACTGTCAGTATCATCGCAGTTACTTCTTTTCGATTTTGTAACTGTTCAGTACCTAGCATTATACTAATACAACGATCAATTTTATAACATTGCCCGGATGGAAACCGGCATGTATAAATTGGAAAGGTGGCACCATGTTATATCTTGAGAAAATGAAAATGCATACCATTACCAGCGGAAACTATGTAACCTCTGTCCATGGTATGGTGCATCCTAACCGAATCATCGGCGAACATGATTTTTTATATATCCTGGACGGTACCTGGGAAATCTGGGAGGATGATACTTCCTACGCTCTGCAAAGTGACGATCTTTTGATTCTCACTGCCGGAAGACATCACTACGGAAAAAAGCTGTGTAACCCGGGTAACCGCCACATGTATGTTCATGCACTGCCTACCGATGTTGAAAAGAAATATAACCATCTATACCCATCTGCAGTGGATCCTTCGGAAGCTTTCCGGCTTTTTTCCTGTTCCAGCCTTCTCCACTGTCAACATAATCCAAAAGTCCGTCAATATATGCAGGAGATCATCTCTGTCTCCTGGAGTCACGATCCGGAACGCGAAAACAGACTTTCCCTTCTGTTCTCTCTTTTTCTGTGTGAACTTTCTCGGCTGGAAGCACAAAAAAGCAGCCTGACTCCCATCGATCCCATGATTGAAGAGATTATCAGGCTGATTCATTCCACGCCGCAGACCTTCTTTACCACCAGTGAGATAGCATCCCGGCATTATATCTGCGAACGTACTTTAAACAATCGCTTTCACAAGTATTGTCAGAAAACGTTTCCTGCTTTCCAGATGGAAACAAAATTGGAAATGGTTCGACAATTCCTGCTTTCCCAACCGGATACCAAACTGCGGGAAGCTGCCATCAACTATGGCTTCTGTGATGAATTTCATCTGAGCAAGGCTTTTAAAAAGCACTTTGGATTATCGCCCTCTCAGTACCGGCAGCTTCACGGTTGAATATTCATCTTTTCTTCCAGTTTTTTTACTGTATACGCAACTTTTTCCTTTGTATCCTCCCGGCTGTAGGGTACCCGTTCTGCGATCCGCCGGATATAATCCTGCTCCTTTATGATCTGATAAGTCTCCGGAAAATTAATGTCGAAGTACAAAGCAAGATACGACATCCAGTAATCCATTCCGGTTTTTCGATCTGCGGAGAGGACAGATTCTTCTGCCTTGCAGGATTCCCACACCTTTGGGGATATGGGGCTTGCGCCCAATGTCTTTTCATCCATATCCAGAAGTGTTTCCATGGATTCTTCCAGTTTTACTCTGCAATTATCCAGCTTATCCGCATCCCGGATCAGTCTGGCATGCAGCAATGTCCGTTCATCTTCTATAGCTTCCAGCTTAAAGTCACTGTGTTTTGCGATTGCCACACGGATCAGCTGATCAAAGGACGGATCTGTTACAAACCGACGAATCATCTGCTCCGGTCCAAAAAGAAGATCTGCTCCGTACACCGCATGATCCATAGTCCCCGGCTCAAAGCTGTGAAATCGTTTGATCTGCTCAAATCTTCCTATATCATGAAGCAGGCCAATGATCTTGGCCAGCTGAACGTCTTCCTCTCTCAGATGCATCCGGGTAGCAATCTCCTCTGCGGCATCCACCACACAATAGGTATGTACGATTTTCAGATGAATCTTGTCATCTGTTCTGTCATACTCATCCAGATACTTTTCAAAAGCTGCTTTTGCCACTTTAAAATCTATATGCAATTCCTGTTTCTCCACCGTTTTTCCTCCTGGTTTACAACAATGCTTCGTACTTCCTTTGCTGCTTACATTTTCACAATCTTCATAATCACCCTATAACGTCTTATGGAAAAGAGACTGCGTCTTTTCCACCCATCAACGCCTTTTTATATTGTACCATATCTTTTCTATATCTTACTACCTAATTTCATCTTCCAAGCTCCCAGAACGCCACCGCACTCGCCGCTGCCACATTCAGAGAATCCACACCGTGGCTCATCGGGATCTTCACGGTATAATCACACGCTTCCATCGTCTCTGCCAGAAGCCCTTCACCTTCTGTTCCGAGAATGATCGCCAGTTTTTCCTGCCTTTTCAGTTCAGGATCATCGATCTCCACCGAATCATTCCGAAGAGCCATCGCCACCGTTTTAAAACCGATGTTCTGTAACTGCGCCATCCCCTGTGACGGCCAGACTGTTTTTTTATCAAAATACGTCCACGGAATCTGAAACACCGTCCCCATACTGACTCTGGCTGCCCGACGATAAAGCGGATCACTGCATCCTCCTGTCAAAAGTACCGCATCCATATGAAGCGCCGCGGCCGAACGAAAGATAGCCCCCACATTCGTCGGATTCACAACATTTTCCAGAACCGCGATACGCCTTGCTCCACGGCAGATTTCTTCCACTGAAGAAAGTTCTCGCCGTCTCATCGCACACAGCATCCCTCTCGTCATGGCAAATCCGGTCAATTTCCGTAACACCGCATCCTCTGCCGTATAGACTGGAATATCCTCCCACTGTTCCAGAATCTCCACCGCTTCCCGGTCCAGATCCTGATGCGCCAGCAGGAAAGATATCGGTTCATACCCCGCCTGCAGAGCCCGTCCGATTACCTTCGGACTCTCCGCAACAAAAATCCCCTGCTTCGGCTCCGCATACCGCAGCAATTGCACCTCCGACAGGCGCGCATACAGATCCAGGTTGGGATCATTGAAATTTGTGATTTCTATATGATTCTTCATGATTTTCTCCTTACTTCTAAAAAAAAGGAGGAGAATCTTGCCAGATCTTCCTCCCTCTACTTTCCTTTATTTTTCTTTTTTCACCATCGACACGATACATTCCACATGGCACGATATCTTCTGATTCTGTGCCCGTTCGCGGAAACATATCCTGTCAAAACGGAAACATGTCCACACCTCTGATATCACGCATTCACAGTTTCAAACAGATGCACTCTGTGGCAAAAATGACATCCATATCACGGTCTTGACCATTGAATTCACAGTTTAAATGATGCAACTTAAACTCTTCATAGACTTGTCCCTGTTTGGGAATATGAGAAATCTTCATAGTCAAGTAATGCCGGAAAAAAGCATTCATCACTGTTCCCTGTGTTTCATAAACAAATAATTGTTCCATCCGGTATGTATGTTTTTAATTCTCCAGCAAGCTCATGAAAGGTGTTACAAAATCTATTTCTAATCATATCACGTTTTTCACTGAGCGGCAATATTTTGAACGTTAACATTCAGCGAAAATTTGCAATCGCAAATATTTTCTTTTTCATGTCCCGGCTATGACGGAGATCTGGATCTTGCAGCATTTGCGCTTCTGTTCGAGTTTGATGATGACCAGAAGCACATTATGCATCTTACGTAATGACAATATGTTGACATCAGGCGTATTTCTGAGTATACTATACTTGAATGGAGGTGTTTTGTATGGCAACAACTAATTTAAATATTCGTACAGACAAGGCAATCAAGGATCAGGCGGAGGAAATCTTCAATGAGCTTGGTCTGAATATGACAACTGCTGTAAATATGTTCCTGAGAACCGCTATCCGTGAGCATGGTATTCCTTTTGAATTAAAACTGGAAGTACCGAATGATACTACGGCCGCTGCCATTGAGGAAGGCAGAAAAATGATGAAGGATCCTTCTGCTCCGCGTTATTCCAGTATGGATGCGCTTAAGGCAGCTCTCGATGTATGAAATACGACATTCAGTTTACCAATCAGTTTAAAAAGGATTTGAAGCTTGCCAAAAAGCAAAATAAAAATCTTGATAAGCTGTTTGAAGTAATCGATATTCTGGCGAATGGCGGTACGCTGGAAGCAAAATACAGAGACCATGATCTTACAGGCAACTATAAGGGTACGCGTGAGTGTCACATTGAACCAGACTGGTTGCTCATTTATGAGATTCAGAACAACGTTTTAGTACTCATGCTTTACAGGCTTGGTACTCACTCAGAACTATTCAAAAAATAGATTTAAAAACAGAAATAGCAATTCAGAAAGCATCTATCAGTCCGGATGACCACTTCACTGTGGAACTTAAGTCCGGACTGAAAACTGATATTGAAGGATAATCCCATAGATGCACGAAACCCTCTCGACCATGATGGCCGGGAGAGTATTTCTATTCAGTAACAATCTCGTAATTATGCTCATTGCGATTTCTATATTCTGTATCAATATTACTCTCGTTTTAATACATCCTATTATTTCATTAGTTTGTGGATGATTTTTAGCCCCTACTAGTATAATATCCATCCCTTTTTTGATGCGTCAGAAACAATTCTTTGTACAAACTTAACACGCGGACATGTATTATCCAAAATTCTATAACCTAACCTAGCAATTTTTTTGATAATGCATTCTGATATACCGTATGTCGGGATTAGTATACTTGCTTTTTTGTATTTTGGTATTTCTTCAAGACTAGATATTAGTGGTATTCCTTTTGCATTTAAATCATTTACTATTGCTGCAGAACGAACAACCTTTCCCAATATATAAGCTGACGAGTTAATACTTCTGTATGACAGCTTAATAGCTCGATTAATACCAGAACAATTTCCTAAGCCTTCTACTATCGTACATATCACAATAACAAACATCCCTTCCGAATTTAGTAATACAAATAATTTCTTACACTATTAGTTTCACAATTATTTATCATTCAAGCTAACTTTATTATTCATACTGCCCATTCTATACCCTTCCAAATCGAGACACACGTAAGAAAATCCCACTTTCTTTAATTCTTTTACAACTGTTTGTATAAGATCATAATCAAAAAAACGATTTATTTCATCGTTTATTTCATCGTTTATTACCTCGATTCTTGCCACTTCATCATGAAGCCGAACCCTAAATTGAGTAAACCCTAAATCTGCTATCACTTGCTCAGCCTTATTTAGCATAGCAATTCTTTCCGGTGTTATTGCTGTTCCATAGGGAAAACGAGATGCCATACAAGCAGGTGACAGTTTATTCCAAGTATATAGCCCAAGTTTTTGAGAAAGGACACGAATGTCTTTTTTAGTCATCCCTGCCTCCAGTAATGGACTCTTTATGTGTAATTCAGTTAGTGCTCTTCTTCCTGGTCGATAGTCGCATAAATCATCCATATTGGATCCATCTACAATTGTCGTAATCCCCTCATTAGCAGCCACATTAATTATTCTTAACAATATCTCTTTTTTGCAATAATAACAGCGATCCGGCGGATTATTTTTAAAACATGGTAAAGTGTAATCATTAAATTTGAGAATAAAATGCTTAATCCCTTCTTTTTTTACAAATTCTTCACTTCCTAAATATTCTCGAACTGGTTGTAAATCTGTTCGTATGGATACCGCAATAACATTATCCCCTAACACATCATGACAAACTTTCAACAAAAACGTACTATCTAATCCACCAGAATAAGCAACTGCTATCTTACCATAATTTTTAATATTTTCTTTTAAAAGTGCATACTTAGTTTCAACATCCATATTTGTTAATCTCCTCTCTTCTCTTTAGTATTAGCTTGAGACATCCTTACTATCGTATCATAGGAGGCTTTACTTTTCACCATACAACGTCACTACTACACGATTCGCCCAGCATAGCTGGGGGATTAGCATTTTCATTTACTGGTAAAATCCTTTTGCTTTTACTATTGGTTTTCTTTACTTCTACTCCATATTTTCCGAAACTCCACATACCTATTCTGTTTCAAATACTACATTACAATGTGCTAACGAATGCAATGCCAAAACCATATGGATGTACAAAATCGTTAATGGAAAAACTTATAAATGTTTATGAATTTGTGACTGGATTCCTGTATTAATGATAAGAAGCTTGCTTTCAGGGCATTTGAAAGCAAGCCTCTTAAATGTATTTTTGCACGTAACTGTGAAGGTACTAAACCGTTACGTGTTTTTTATGATTCCACCCGCTGCAGACAGGTAATCACCTCGCAGTGATCTGTGAACGGGAACATGTCCACCGGGCAGATCTTAGTTACTTTGTATTTTTTCTTTGTAAGATATCCAAGGTCTCTTGCCAGAGTTTCCGGATTGCAGGAAATATAAACGACTTTCTTTGGTGCCAGTTTTACAACAGACTGAAGAAAGGCTTCGTCGCTTCCGGCTCTCGGAGGATCCATGAAGACTACATCCATTTTTTCACCCTGTTCTGCCATGGAGACCATGAAGGCTCCCGCATCTGCCTGATAAAAACGAATGTTTTTCACACCATTCCCCTTAGCATTGCCGATGGCATCTCTGACCGCATCACGGTTTAACTCCACACCAATCACTTCTTTTGCCTGTTTGGAAGCGATCATGCCGATGGTTCCGATACCGCAGTAGGCATCCAGAACTTTCTCTTTTCCCTTCAGGTCTGCCAGTCGGATCGCTTTCTTGTATAACCGTTCTGTCTGCACCGGATTGACCTGATAGAAGGAATGTGGTGAAATCCGAAAGGTATAGCCACAAAGTTCATCCTGAATATATCCTTTTCCATATAAGACGATATTTCGTTCTCCCAGGATCATACTGGTCTTCTTGTCATTGATATTGAGCACGATGGATGTGATCTCCGGATGCTCTTTTCTGAGAGCCTTCACAAAGTTATTTTTGGAAGGAAATACCGGAGAAGCAACTACCAGAACTACCAGCATCTCCCCTGTCTTTCTTCCTGTACGGATCAGTACATGGCGAAGAAGACCGTAACCGCTGTCTTCGTTAAAAATCTTGATCTTAAAGGATTTTGCCAGTTTACGGATGGTCTGGATCACTTCATCGGCTTTCTGATCTTCGATCTGGCAGGATTCGATGGGAACCAGTCGGTGACTGCTTTCTTCGTATCTTCCCACTGCAATATCACCGTTTCTCATATGCTTATAAGTAGCATGGACTTTGTTCCGGTAATAATAAGGATCTTCCATACCAAGTATCGGCTCCGGTTTTCCATAGTCCTTTAACAGTTTTCGTACTTTCTTCTCTTTTTCTTTCAACTGTTTTTCATATGGGATTCCCTGGTATTTACAACCGCCACATTTTTCCTCATAGGGACATTTTACTTTTTCTTCTGTTTTCATCTTTATTCGCCCAGTCCTGCTTCTATGGCTTCCACCATTTTTTTCAGTGCTTCTTCTTCGTCCTCACCCTCGCAGATCAGTTCAATCTCATCTCCGCTTTTGACACAGGCTCCAAGTACGCTCAATACACTTTTTGCATTAGAAGTGCCCCCTTCAAAAGAGAATGTGATCTTTGCTTTAAACTGCATCGCTGTCTTACATAATTCTCCTGCCGGACGCAGATGCAGTCCGGTAGGATTCTTTATTGTAACTTTTTTACTTACCATCTCAAAATTCCTCTACTCACTTGTTTTTTCTGCCTGATTCAGCTGTACGGTAGCCTGTACCTCTTCTACCTGTTCATAACCCTCCGGCAATGTTATGGTAACCGGAAGTGTATATTCCCCTGCTGTTTTTCCCGTCAGATCAATAACCGCTTTGATATCTTCCACCTTCAGCGCATTCAGATTTGCTTCCGTTCCTTTGACACGGATAGAAATCTTTTCTTTATTATAACTTACTCTCAGATCGGAACTCAGTCCCTGTACCTGAATTGCATCTGCTTTCAGGTCGTATTCCCGGCTGCCATATGGAAGGATACTGACTTTCACAGCTACAGACTGTCCTACTTCTTCCGGAATCTTCAGTTCCTCTTCCTCTGTGAGCAATGCGCTGAGTTTTACATTTGCTTCCAGATCGGAATTGATACCATCCACATTGATCAGTTCGCCAGGAATCTCCAGGGTATTTCCATTGTCCTCCAGTTTTTTTAATGCTTCTTCACTTCCGGCGATTGAAATCGTCTCCGGCGTTGTAGTAATCTTATCCACCTGGTATCCTTTTGCCGGAGTACCGCTGTAATTCGCCTTGATCTTTACGTTATCTTTTACTCGCCATAATTTCATAGACACATTTACATAATGATCATCACTGATATTAAAAAACTGCAGATATTCTTCCGACATCGGTTCGCCATTCTGATCGATCAGTGTAATTTTCGCTTTTTTCGTAGCATCTGATGACAACCCGTCTGCCTCCACTGTAGCTACCACACTCTTAATTTTATTTACCACTGATTCCGGCCCCTGAATCTGGATCTTCTCCGGATCTGTACTGCATTCTCCTACTACATAACCGTTTGCCGGTGTTCCTGTAGCCATACCGATGATCAGGAATTCCTTCGTGGCGGTATCCTCGATGGTCACCGGTATCGTCTTCGGAATAATGGTCACATCTTCTTCGGAGATTCCGCTGACAGACTTCAGTGTAACCGGTACATACGCCGGATTGGTATCCATATTAACGATCTGTGTCAGATCCGCCTCCACCGCAATATCCGTTCTTCCCTCAACCACTGATTTTTTTCCGGTCACATAGACCGTTACCGTCTGATATTCATCTGCGATCTGATAGGATTTTCCGGCATCATAGATATATCCGTCATTTTTCACTTCTACCTTTATTCCGGAATACCGTACGTTGGTTCTTACCGGATCGATTGTTCCTGAAACGAGGATCCAGATCACGCAGGCAATCAAAACGGAAATGATCTTCAGGCTGAGATTATTTGCCAGTTTTTTCTTCATGTTTTGCCCGTCCTTTCCATATTCTGGCAAGACCTGTTGTTTCTTTATGGTCTTTGCGTGTCTTCATACTGTTCAGGCGTTCTCTGAGTGCTCCCGGTGTCACACCGATGACAATCTTACCGCCGTACGTATAAGAAACCTTTCCGGTCTCTTCAGAAACAATAATTGTCAGTGCATCACTGACTTCACTGATTCCCACACCGGCACGGTGACGGGTTCCCAGACTTTTATTCAGTTCCAGATTATCTGACAGTGGCAGATAGCAGGTTGCCGATACGATCCGGTTATTTCTCACAATCACAGCTCCGTCATGAAGCGGTGTATTGTGTTCGAAAATATTAATCAGCAGCTGACTGCTGATCAGCGAATCCATGGCGATTCCGGTCTTCTCATACTCCTGAAGAATAATGTTCTGTTCCACAACGATCAGCGCACCGGTCTTTACTTCCCCCATTGCATATGCTGCATGGATCAGTTCACCGATTGTCCGGTCCGTGATACGCTCATCCATCTGCTTGCTGCTGTCAAAAGGAATCAGATTTGACAACATCTTTTTTTCTCCCAGCTGCTCCAGTGCACGGCGAAGCTCCGGCTGGAAAATGACCAGCACGCCGGTGATCGCAACTACACTCAGCTGTTGACAGATCCATAAAATCGTATCCATCCGTAAAATAGCTGCAATAATCAGAAAAACACTGACAATCAGAACACCTTTTAACAGTGTATACGCTCTGGTATTCTTGATCCATACCATCAGATAATATACAAAAATCGCAATCAGCAGAATCTGTACGATATCAATAATTCTAATAGAAGACGGCAGTGAAAACTTTGTCATACGCAGATGATATTTGATAAATTCTATAACATTTCCCACTGATTCACTCCCTTTCCCGGTTTCTTATAACAGCAGAATCCACCGGTACATCTTCCGGTTTCCGTCCACTGCTTTTTTTCATATCTTTTATCTTTGGTACTGCTTTTACATAATAGTAATATTCATCATCTTCAAACTGCAGACGTTCTGTCCGCTTATAATCCACATGAAAGAAAAAGAATTCCAGAATCTCCCCGACAAACACACTGACCATCGTTCCTGCCACCAGTGGTACCACCGGAATCGTTGCCTCAAGAAAAATTCCTCCGGCAGCCATAATGATCATATATGCAATACCGCCGCCAAAAACCGCAATATGCCAAGCATATTCCACTTCCAGTCTACGTACCACATAGACGATCACCAGAACAGTAACAAATGCAATAATCGTAACCATCATCTCCTGATTTTTCATCAGTCCGTCCGAAAGAAACTGGAGATTCTGTATCTTTTCTTCTTTGTCTGCCCCGGTCAGAACCGAAGCATTGTCAGAAACAAGTTCCATAAAATAATATAAAATCACACCAAAGCCTGCACTTATTGCAGACGAAGGTGTTCTGGTCAGGCCGTAACCGATAGGGATCAGACACGGCACACCAAAAGAAAATGCTACCGGTGTCAAAAGTAATACCAACGCATCCTGGGGTGTAAAGCGCAGATACAGAATCACCATAATCACGATCAGCGCCAGTGCAAATCCTGCAATCTCTATGCCAATACCATAACACTGACCAACGATCAGTCCCATTCCCAAAAACACCATCAGATTCCACGGCATGATAGAACAGATCAATGAAGCAAGTAACACCACAAAAATCTGATCGAGCCCTTCCACATATGGCAGCAGCCTGTTGATTTCTTCAAATACAAGAAATGCCAGGAGAAACTTAAACAGTACCAGCAGATAGCTTCCATAACTGGCATATAATATTTTCAGTTTTCCTTTCAATTCCAGCAAAGCATTTTCCATCCTGCTGTCCTCCTGTTTATTCCTCTTCGTACAGTGCTTCCAGCTCCCTGAGCCTCCGTTCATAAGCGGCTGCTCCTTTTTGGGCTCTTCCGTACCGGATCGTATGCAGCGTGTAAGTAACCACCGAATACACACTAATCGTCACCAGATATCCGCCAACGATCATCATACCGATCCAGGTTACATTCAGAGTATGTAGATGATCAGCAAGAAATTCTGCAAAATAAGCTCCCACAAGTAACAAAATCACCAGATATCCGATACTTGCCAGAAAAAAATTGCGAAACAGTGCCAGACCGATATAATCACTGCGATAATACCGGGCAATCCGCAGTTCTTCTTTCCCTTCTCCGCTTTCATATCTTGCCAGCTTCGTCATCAGACGAATCTTTTCTTTCTTCAGCATGTGTCCTCACCTGACCGTTTCAACTGTTTTCCGTTATCTCTGATTCTTTTCTATGCCTTTTGGGCAAAATCATACATGATTTATTTTACCATATCTTTCCGTGCATTAAAAGGGACTTTTTAAATTCCTTTACCGATACACAATGTCAGAACATAAACATTTTTCACCCCAACTGCCTTCAATTTTCCGGCAATTGCGTTCGCTGTACTTCCTGTGGTGTAAATATCATCTACAAGAAGAATATCCCGATACATTCCTGCCTCTTTTTTTACAACAAATGCCCGTTCCATATTCTTTTTTCTCTCTTTTCTACTCAGCTCTTTCTGTGCTTTTGTGGATTTTTTCCGCAGTACCAGATCGGTACGAAGGGGTATGGAAAACCCTCTGCTGATTTCCCGTGCAAGGACTTCTGCCTGATTATAGCCTCGCACACTTTTCTTTTTTCTGTGAATGGGAACCGGAAAGATCACCTGTGGATGTACCTGTCTGATAAAATCCGCTCCGTATAATCCCATCAGTCTCCCGAGAAAAATGCCGTATTCTTTCCGTTCTCTGAATTTCAGTCCCATCAGAGATTCTTTCAGTGGATCTTCATAAAGGAACAACCCTTTTGCCCGGGTAAATGATGGCTCCTGCCGGTTGCAGTCATAACAGTATTCCTGTTCTTCCCGAAGCAGCGGTTTCCCGCATTTTTTACAATTTGGCTCCCCGATCGGTTTCGGCATCCTGCGCCGACAGCTGTGACACAGGTATTTTTCCATGCTCCCAAGCACCTCATCACAGAATGCACACCGCCTCGGATACAGCCAATCCAATAATTTTTTACTGTTCATTCATTTCCTCGATCCGCTGACACAGGCTGGTATACCGTTCCTTTTCCTGTTTGTTTCGGATCATCTCTTCAAAAGTCACTTCACTCCCAATGATCGTCACACAGGTACGTGCCCTTGTAACGGCCGTATACAGAAGATTTCTGCTCATCAGCATCCTTGGACCCCCGAGAAGTGGCAGAATCACTGCCGGATATTCACTTCCCTGAGATTTATGTATTGTGACTGCATAAGCAAGTTCCAGTTCATCCAGCTGTTTAAAAGAATACTCCACATACCGGTTTTCTTCAAAAACAACCGTCAATGTCTCTGCAAAGGTATTGATTTCTTCTATGATACCCATATCACCATTGAAAACACCGACTCCTTTATCCACAGCGATACCGTACTTCCCACGGATTTCCCACTCCAGCTGGTAGTTATTCCGGATCTGCATGACTTTATCGCCCTCTCGAAACAGTCCTTTTCCGGTTTCTTTTTCTTTCTTTTTCGCATCCTGCGGATTCAGATATTTTTGCAGAACCTCGTTTAATCTTTCCACTCCGAGAAGCCCCTTCCGCATCGGTGTGAGAACCTGAATATCCAGAGGTTTTGCTTTCACATATGGTGGCAGTTTTTTCTGTACCAGATATACGATACCGGCTACGATCACATCTGCATCATACCTCTTCAGAAAGAAAAAGTCTTTGCTTTTGTTATCGATTTTTACGGTTTCTCCACGGTTGATCTTATGAGCATTCATGACGATATCACTCTCCGTTGCCTGTCGGAAAATTTTATTCAGTTTCACTACCCTGAAGCACCGGGAATCGATCACATCTTTTAAAACCCTTCCCGGTCCCACACTCGGCAGCTGATTGACATCACCCACAAGAATCAGTCTGGTTCCCACCTGTACGGCACGAAGCAGTGCATGCATCAGGGAAATATCCACCATCGACATCTCATCGATAATGATCACATCTGCCTCCAGCGGATTCTCCTCGTTTCGTTCAAAATGTACTGCTGCAGATGAATCGTCCATCATTCCCGACAGTTCCAGAAGTCGGTGAATCGTAGATGCCTGATAGCCGGTTGTCTCCGTCATTCGTTTTGCCGCTCTTCCCGTAGGTGCCGCAAGAAAAATATCCATGCCTTCCATCTCAAAATACTGAATAATGGCATTGATCGTCGTGGTTTTTCCGGTACCAGGACCTCCGGTGATAATCAGAAGCCCATTTTTCACTGCCTCAACCACTGCATCTCTCTGCAGTTCATCCAGTTCCAGCTCATTTTTCTTTTCAATGTTTGCCAGCCGTTTCCGAATCGTTTCTTCATTTTCTTCCGATTGAATATTCAATTCACACAACCGTCGCGCTGTATCCAGTTCCAGATAATAGTACTGGCTGCCATAAACGATCCGTTCCGTCTCCGGTTCTCCATTTTCATTAACTGCACCTTCCACCGGAATTTCTTTTATTACCACTTTCCGCTCAATGGCAAGATCCATAATATGTTTTTCCATATGCTGTGGCTCCACTCCAAGAAGCTCCGAAGCCTTTGCCAGAAGTATTCGTTCCGGCAGATAAACATGCCCGTCCTGAGCTGCCAGCGTCAGCGTATAAAACAGACCACTTCTGATCCGATAATCGGAATCGGTATGAATCCCGATTCTTCCGGCAATCTCATCTGCAATCCGGAAACCGATTCCCTGGATATCTTCTGCCAGCTGATATGGATTCTCCTTCAATACCGTATAGACACGGGAACCATATTTTCCATAGATCTTCACACCGAGACTGACGGAAATACCATATTGTTGCAGAAACATCATTGCACTTCGCATCTCTGATTTTTCTGCCACCTGCTCTGCGATCTCTCTGGCTTTTTTTTCACTGATTCCCTTTACTTCTGCAAGACGTTCCGGTTCCTCATCAATGATCCGCAAAGTATCGTCTTTAAACTTTCGCACAATTCTTGCAGCTAAAGCGGCTCCCACGCCTTTGATAGCGCCGGAGCCGAGATATCGTTCCATAGCGATGGAATCTTCCGGAAGTTTCGTTTCATAAGACTCCATTTTAAACTGCTGTCCATATGTGGCATGTTCCACATAGAAACCATGAAGTTCAAGAAGTTCCCCCTCGCCTACATATTCAAATGTCCCCACACAGGTCACTTCCGATCCTTTTACAATCAGATTCAACACTGTATATCCATTATCTTCATTTCGAAATATGATATGATCCACATACCCTTCGATTGTATCCTGTGACATGCTTTATTTTCCTAACTCTTCCATTACTTCCGCATACCGTCCGGTTCCTTCGGCTACCACACACGCCGGATTCTCTGCTGTCATGGTGTTAATTCCCGTTCTCTGGCTGATCACCTCTTCAAATCCATCCAGAAGTGCTCCGCCTCCGGTCAGGACAATTCCCCGATCCACAATATCCGCAGCCAGTTCCGGTGGCGTCTTCTCCAGTACACTGTGCACTGCTTCCACAATTTTTGTGGTGCACTCCTGCAATGCCTCCCGTACCTCCTCTGATGTAACAGTGACAGTCTTCGGAAGACCGGTGATCACATTTCTTCCCTTCACTTCCATCGTCTCTGCCTGCGGCCGCTTGCACACTGTTCCGATCTTCATCTTTATGGCTTCTGCAGTCTGCTCTCCGATAAACAGATTGTGTGCTTTTCGGACATGGCGGATAATTGCTTCATCAAAATCATTGCCCGCTACCTTGATAGATGCGGAAACCACCACACCCCCAAGGGAAATTACCGCAATATCTGTGGTTCCTCCCCCGATATCGACAACCATATTGCCAAACGGCTTGGTAATATCAATACCGGAACCGATTGCTGCTGCAATGGGTTCCTCAATGATATATACTTCTCTCGCTCCCGCCTGGTAAGTAGCTTCTTCCACAGCTTTACGTTCCACTTCTGTCACGCCGCTTGGCACACAGATGCTGATCCTTGGCTTGCGAAACGCCTTTCTTCCCATTGCTTTTTGTATAAAATGTTTCAGCATCTTCTCTGTGATCGTATAATCGGAAATCACACCCTGCCGCAGCGGACGGATTGCCATGATATTTCCCGGTGTTCTTCCGATCATCTGACGTGCTTCCTCCCCGATGGCTTTGACCTTGTCTGCATCCTTATCATACGCTACTACGGAAGGCTCTTTTAAGACGATTCCTTTTCCTTTTGTATAAACCAGAATACTTGAAGTACCCAGATCAATTCCAATATCTGCTGCTGCCATAATAATCCCCTTTCTTGTACACTGCCTGTTCTCCCACGGCGAATCCTGCATGGCCGCCCTTTTCGTTCCCTGTAACAGGCTTTCAGTTTATTATAATCAATTCCTGTTGAAATGAAAAGTTTTTTTTAGAGGTATTTTTCGACATACTTTCCGGTATATGAGATCGGACTTTTTGCTATTTCTTCCGGTGTTCCCTTCGCAATCACCGTACCTCCCCGGTCTCCGCCTTCCGGTCCGATATCAATAATATAATCCGCTGTTTTGATCACATCCAGGTTATGTTCGATAACCACAACCGTATTGCCTCCTTCTGACAGACGCTGCAGAATCTCTATCAGCTTGTGCACATCTGCAAAATGCAGCCCGGTAGTCGGCTCATCCAGAATATAGATCGTCTTTCCGGTACTTCGTCTCGATAACTCCGTGGCCAGCTTCACCCGCTGCGCTTCTCCGCCGGAAAGTGTCGTGGATGGCTGTCCAAGACGAATATAAGAGAGTCCGACATCATAAAGCGTCTCGATCTTTCTTCGGATAGACGGGACATTTTCAAAGAACTTCACAGCTTCTTCCACCGTCATATTCAGCACATCATAGATGCTTTTTCCTTTATATTTCACTTCCAGTGTCTCCCGGTTATAACGTTTTCCCTGGCAGACTTCACAAGGAACATAAACATCCGGCAAAAAGTGCATCTCGATCTTGATGATACCGTCACCGCTGCATGCCTCACACCGTCCTCCTTTTACATTAAAACTGAATCTTCCCTTTTTATACCCTCTGGCTTTCGCATCTGCGGTTGCCGCAAACAGATCTCTGATCTGGTCAAAAACACCGGTATACGTAGCCGGATTGGATCGCGGCGTTCTTCCGATCGGTGACTGGTCAATATTAATAACTTTATCCAGCTGTTCCATACCGAGAATCTCTTTATGTTCTCCCGGAATCGTCCTTGCACGGTTCAGTTTCTTTGCCAGGCTCTTATACAGTATCTCATTGACCAGAGAACTTTTTCCTGATCCGGATACTCCGGTCACGCAGGTAAAAACACCAAGTGGAAACTTCACATCGATGTTTTTCAGATTATTCTGTTTTGCCCCTTTTACCGTCAGCCATCCGGTTGGTTTTTTCCGTTCGGCCGGTACCGGAATCTTAATCTTTCCACTCAGATAAGCGCCTGTAATAGAATTGTCATTCTTCATCAGTTCTTCTGCCGTGCCGATTCCTACCAGTTGTCCACCGTGTTCCCCAGCTCCCGGTCCGATATCCACGATACAGTCTGCCGCACGCATGGTATCTTCGTCATGTTCCACCACAATCAATGTATTACCGAGATCGCGCAGATGGCACAGTGTCTTTAACAGTTTATCGTTATCTCTCTGATGCAGTCCGATACTCGGCTCATCCAGGATATAGGCTACGCCCACCAGTCCGGAGCCGATCTGTGTGGCAAGACGGATTCTCTGTGCTTCCCCACCTGAAAGTGTTCCTGTCGCACGAGCCAGTGTCAGATAATTCAGTCCTACATCTACCAGGAAGCCAAGCCGGGCACGGATTTCCTTTAATACCTGTTCTCCGATCAGTTTCTGGGACTTCGAAAGTTCCAGTTCACTCATAAACCGATTCAGATTCTCGACAGACATCTCTGTGATCTGAGAAATATTTTTTTCTCCAACTGTCACTGCCAGTGCTTCCGGTTTCAGACGCTGGCCTTTGCAGGCACGGCACGGCGTGATCTGCATAAAAGTCTCGTATTCCTGTTTGGAACTTTCCGAACCGGTCTCCCGGTATCTGCGCTCCACATTTTTTATCAGTCCTTCAAAGGCCACATCGTACACACCTTCTCCGCGCTGGCCCTTGTAGTATACTTTTACTTCATGACCATTGGTTCCATGAATCAGAATATCGTGGATCTCCTTCGGATAATCCTGAAACGGCGTGGACAGATCAAAATGATATTCTTTACACAACGCATCCAGAATCGCTCTGGTAAAGCTTCCCTTTGTTGCACAGGACTGCCAGCCGAGTACTGCAATCGCACCTTCCTCGATGGATAACGACGGATCCGGGATCATCAGTCGCTCATCAAATTCCATCTTATATCCGAGCCCCAGACAATCCGGACAGGCTCCGAACGGATTGTTAAAAGAAAAACTTCGCGGCTCAATCTCATCAATGCTGATCCCGCAGTCCGGACAGGAAAAGCTCTGGCTGAAGTTCAGGTAGTTTCCATCCATCGTATCTACCACCAGCAGTCCGTCCGCCAGTGCCAGCACACTCTCAACAGAATCCGTCAGACGCTTTTCTATCCCCGGTTTTACCGCAAGCCGGTCCACCACGACAGCAATCGTATGTTTGATATTCTTATCCAGTTTTATCTCTTCAGACAGTTCGTACATATTGCCATCGATCTGCACCCGTACATAACCGCTTCGCTTTGCCTGATCCAGTACCTTTTCATGACGTCCCTTTCTTCCTCGCACAACCGGTGCCAACAGCTGGATCCTGGTACGTTCCGGCAATTCCATAATCTGATCCACCATCTGATCCACCGACTGCTTTGCGATAACCTTCCCACACTTCGGGCAATGCGGGACACCGATTCTCGCATACAACAGACGAAAGTAATCGTAGATCTCCGTCACCGTTCCCACCGTAGAACGAGGGTTTCTGTTTGTAGACTTCTGATCAATAGAAATTGCCGGTGAAAGTCCCTCGATACTTTCCACGTTCGGTTTTTCCATCTGCCCCAGAAACTGACGGGCATAGGAAGAAAGACTTTCCATATATCGCCGCTGTCCTTCTGCATAGATGGTATCAAAAGCCAGTGAACTTTTTCCTGATCCGGACAATCCTGTCAGAACAACAAATTCATCTCTCGGAATATCCACATCCAGATTTTTCAGATTATTTTCATTGGCTCCACGAATCTTTATATATTGTTTTCCGGTCTTACGCACTGCCATTGTATTTTTCTCCTTCTGTTTTCCATGTGCTCCGCATAATCATACACCTGTAGATTCCGGGAGCGATCCGGCTCCTTTACATCCTGTTCCCTTTAACCTGCTCCGCACATTTTCTATGGTTTCTCCATATGTATCAGAACAGATGTTCTTTTAATTGTACGATATTTTTTATTCACTGTCAATCTGCCGTTTTTATTTTCCGCCTCTTTATTCATCCAGCAGAAAATCTGCCATGATCGGATTGCTGACACTGATTCCGGCTCTTGTCAGAGCGATCCTGTCTCCTTCTATTTTCAACAACCCCATCCTGCTGTATTTTTCCAGCACCGGTCCGTATACTTCTTCTACGGATCTTCCGAAATTTTTCCTGAATTCGTTCCGTGATACACCACAAAGCAGCCTCAGGCCCAGAATCATGGTTTCTTCCATCTGATCCCCTACTGTCAGTGTTTCCCGGTCCCGTCGGATCGATTCCGGATTGCCGTTGAATTCCCCATACACACTCAGGTCTCTCAGATTGGTAAAACGCTGATTTTGAAACAGAGATGCACTTCCCACACCAAATCCCAGATATTCTTTTCGTGTCCAGTATCCCAGGTTGTGCCGGCATTCTTTTCCTTTTTGGGCATAATTAGAGATTTCATACTGATGATATCCATATGACTGTAAAATCTCCCATGTCCGCTCATACATCCGCCGTTCTTCCTCCTCGTCAGGAAGTTCCGGTTTTTTCTCTGCAAAAGGGGTTCCCTCTTCGATAATCAGGCTGTAGGCCGAGATATGCTCCGGTTCCATTCCTGCGATCACCTCCAGACTCTTCTCCCAGGAAGTCAGATTCTGTCTGGGCAGACCGGACATCAGATCCACATTCAGATTGGCAAATCCCGCTTCTCTCGCCATTTGAAAACTTTCCTGAAACTGTGCCCAGGTATGAATCCGTCCCAACAGTTTCAGTTCCGTATCGTCTGTAGACTGACAGCCAAGACTCAGCCGGTTGATTCCCGCTCTGTGATATCCTGCAAGATTGATTGCTGTCAGCGTTCCCGGATTGGCTTCCATCGAGATCTCTGCATCTTTTTTCAGACAATATGTGTCCCTTACCACCTCCATCAGTTCCTCCATCCAGTCCCCCGGAAGAAGAGAGGGCGTACCACCGCCAATATAAACAGATATAACTTCATATTCTTTTGCCTGAGGTCCCACCGCCGCAAGTTCCCGCAGCATGGCATCCAGATATACCCGCCGGCTCTTCTCATCGGCAGGTCCGGATAAGAAATCACAGTATTCACATTTTCGGATACAAAACGGAATATGTAAATATAATTCCAATTCTTTTTTCATCTTACTCTTCCTCAACTTTGGCTCGTTAATTTCCCCTGTAACGTAAAAAACTGCAGGCAGAACGATGATCCCGCCGCAGTTTTTTTGCATATTTATTGTAGTACCTTCTGCATATTCTTTTTGATTTTTTCCGTCAGATATGCATATTGCAACAGTTCATCCTCACTGAAACTCTGGTAGCGGGTCTCATCGTACTCCCGCTGTACATTAACAAGTGCTTCTTCCACCTGCGCGGCTTCCGGCAGCATCCAGACGGTGATTCTGCGATCCTGAGTTTTTTTCTCTCTGCTTTCCTGTATCCGGATATACCCTTTTGCCATCAGCTTCTGCAGATGCAGCGACAGACTTCTTCTGGTCATATTGGTATAATCACTTAACTCTCTTCTGCTGACCGGCTGTTTCAGATGGCTGAGATAAAGAAGCAGACGGATCTCCGGAAAAGTAAGATCAAACTGGCTTGCCACCGGTTCAAGATACCTGTCAAAAAGTTTCCGGCTCCGGTATTCATCCATCAACACTCCTTCTCCTTCTACGGCTTCCAGGTACAGACTGCTTCGCTCTTCCCCAAGCTTCTGAGAACCTGGCAGAATCGTCGGTGCAACCATACCGTCTCCCGCCGCATCGATCAGAAAACGATATACCTGCAGACGGTTTTTCTCGTATTCCTCTTCATCCAGAACATTTTTGTAAAAATCCTTATAGTAGGTAAATACCGTCAGCTTCATCTTGATCGTTTTCGACAGATTCATTCCCTGGCTTGCCAGAGAACCTTTCGTCTTCACATAATAATAAATCGGTGTATGCAATGCATAGAATCTTCTGGCATGTCGGATATACTCCAGATTGAACATAAAATCCTCACACCAGCTGATCTCCGGATTCATCTGCAGGTGATGTTTCATGATAATATCCCGCCGGTACAGCTTGTTCCACAGTACACCGTAATAAAAATCTGCCGGTTTTTCCATCATGCAGCCCACAAACGCTTCCTGATCCATCACTCCATCAATTTCAATATCTCCTTTATGAGACAGTCTCTCCCCGATCACCCGGTAAAAATCAGCAATCACAAGATCCGCCTGTTCCTCTTTTGCCGCCCTCACCAGAAGTTTCGTCGCATCCGGTGTGATCCAGTCATCACAGTCCAGAAACTGCAGATACTCCCCGTGTGCCTGAGCAATCGCCATATTTCTGCTCTCAGACACACCGGAATTCTCCTTGTGGATCACCAGGACCCTGTCATCCGCAGCAGCGTACCGTTCACAGATTTCCCTGGTTTTATCGCTGCTGCCGTCATTGATCAGAAACAGTTCAAAATCTTTATATTCCTGTTTCAACACACTGTCCACGCATCGTTCCAGTGTTTTTTCTCCATTATAAACCGGAACGATAATACTTACTGCAGGTTTCATAGTTTTTAATCCTCATCCAGCTTCAGTACACTCATAAATGCTTTCTGTGGGATTTCTACATTTCCCACCTGACGCATTCGTTTCTTTCCTTCCTTCTGTTTTTCCAGAAGTTTCTTCTTACGGGAAATATCACCACCATAACATTTTGCCAGTACATCTTTTCGCATTGCGCGAACAGTCTCTCTGGCAATGATTTTTCCGCCTACCGCTGCCTGAATCGGAATCTCAAACAACTGTCTCGGAATTTCTTCTTTCAGTTTCTCGCACATTTTTCTGCCGCGCTCATAAGCTGATCCCTCAAATACAATAAAGGAAAGTGCATCCACTTCTTCTTTATTGACCAGAATATCCAGTTTTACCAGTTCGCTTCTCTCATAACCGATCATCTCATAATCAAAAGACGCATATCCTCTGGAGCGGGATTTTAATGCATCAAAGAAATCATAGATAATCTCATTCAACGGCATATGATACGTCAGCAGCGCTCTGGTTGTCTCCATATATTCCATTCCCTGATACTGTCCACGCCGCTCCTGACAAAGATCCATGATCGGTCCGATGAATTCTGTCGTTACCATGATCTCTGCTTTTACCATCGGCTCTTCCATATATTCAATAGTTGACGGATCCGGCAGATTGGACGGGTTTGTCAGATCCATTACTTCACCGTTGGTCTTGTGTACTTTATAGATAACACCCGGTGCTGTTGTCACCAGATCCAGATTATATTCTCTCTCCAGACGTTCCTGGATGATCTCCAGATGCAGCAGTCCGAGGAATCCACAGCGGAAACCAAATCCGAGGGCTATAGATGTCTCCGGTTCATACTGCAGCGAGGCATCATTTAACTGCAGTTTTTCCAGTGCATCACGAAGATCTCCGTACTTTGCTCCGTCTGCCGGATAGACACCGCAGTATACCATCGGGTTAACCTTTTTGTAGCCCGGCAGCGGTTCGCTGCACGGTCTGCTGTTATCAGTTACGGTATCACCGACACGGGTATCTTTTACATTTTTGATACTTGCGGTAAAATATCCTACCATACCGGCGGATAACTCCTCACACGGAATAAACTGTCCGGCTCCAAAATAACCGACTTCCACCACATCTTCCACAGCACCGGTCGCCATCATGCGAACAGTTGTTCCCTTTCGGATCTTTCCTTCTTTGATCCTGCAGAATACGATAACACCTTTATAGGAATCGTACACGGAATCAAAAATCAGTGCCTGCAGTGGTGCTTGCGGATCTCCGGTCGGTGCCGGAACTTTTTCTACAATCTGTTCAAGAACCTCTTCTACGTTCAGTCCGGTCTTTGCGGAAATCTGTGGGGCATCCTGTGCCTCGATACCGATCACATCTTCGATCTCGTTGATAACACGCTCCGGCTCTGCACTTGGCAGATCGATCTTATTGATCACCGGCATAACATCCAGGTCATGATCCAGTGCCAGATATACATTTGCCAGTGTCTGGGCTTCAATTCCCTGTGCCGCATCCACCACAAGGATCGCGCCATCACAGGCTGCGAGGCTTCTGGAAACCTCATAGTTAAAGTCTACATGCCCGGGAGTGTCGATCAGGTTGAAAATATATTCTTCCCCGTCTTTTGCCTTATATACGGTTCTCACGGTCTGTGCCTTGATAGTAATTCCTCTCTCACGTTCCAGATCCATATTATCCAGTACCTGGGACTGCATCTCTCTTTCTGTCAGCAGACCGGTCATCTCAATGATCCGGTCTGCCAGGGTAGATTTTCCGTGATCAATATGGGCTATAATACAGAAATTACGAATTTTACTTTGATCAAAATCTGCCACTTTAGTACCTCCGATTTCTTTCTTTATACTCAGGTGTTTGTCACTGTTGAACTTTTTCTTCTTTTGGTGCCATCTACCTGATTCTCTGATTGCATCGGGTATCCGGACACTCTGTAATTTTACATTGTCTTTTATTATAGCATAGTTTTTACTGTCCCTTCAATACTTTATCCAGAATCACACTGAAGGGTTCCATCGCATTCATCGCCTCTTCCACCGTATTGGTCTGTGCGCCCACTTCCAGGAGAATCGAGCGCGGCCGCACATGAAGATTATACCGATATCCTTTGAGATAAATACACCGTGTCAACTGTGGATAGTACCGCGCCGCCTGATAAGACAGCTGAAACGAAAATGAGAGATTATCTTCGATATAAGGATTGGGAAGTGTATCCAGATTCCCGTTTTTTACCGTTCTGCTGAGTCCGTTAAAATACATGATCTGCGCTGTCGGTTTTCCGTTGATTTCCGTCACCAGATGCTTTCCTTCCGGTACTCCATCCCTGTGCAGATCGATCACCACCTGAATCGTAGGATTTTCCTCCAACACCTGCCCGATCACCGGAAGTGCATAGTTATATGCCTTGCTCCGGTCCAGCTGACCTTCCATCAGATCGAAAGTATCCTTTCTGTGGATCACCTGATATCCATAAATGTCCCGCAGAATACTCTCAAGATAATTTCCCACACCGACCACGCTTGTTGCCTCATCTCCCTCGATAGAATCGGCAAATCCTTCCTGCGAATGAGTATGGTAAATAAGGATCTGCGGAACGCTGCTGTCTTCTTCCAGTGTCAGCGAATCTCCCAAAAATGTACTGGCATTGATCTGTGACCCGTCCACTGTTGTGTTCGGATCTACCACAAAGAAATTGTTCAGCAGATAGTGAAAATCACTGAGCCGCTCCATGGAAAGGTCTATCTTTGGTGTCGACTCTACTGCTGTAGTCCACGCCGGAAGCTGTGCGGTTGCTGTGCCTGCATTCTCTGTTGTCTGTGGCTCATTCTCATCTGTTTTTCTCTCCTGTTGCTCTTCTTCATTCCCGTTTTTTTCCTGTTCTCCCTCCTGTTGGCTACTCATATCATTCTCTTCATTTTCCCTGGCCGTCTCGTTCTCCCGGGTCACTGCCTGACTCTGGTTTTCTCCCAACAGCCGGTCAGCGATCGTATTGCCATTGGCATGGATCATCTCATAACAGGTACTTTCATCCTCAATCACCGGATGTTGTTCTTCTTCCTGATGCTCTTTCAGATACATGCCCAGCGGATACCAGTTTTCGATCTTTGTCCACAATTTTGTTATCAGCGGAGTAGTAGTCCCCTCCTCATAAAATATCCCCGGCATATACCACAGATACGCTTCCCGCTCTGTCTCCATACAGATATCCCCGAGTATCTGCTGTGCGCGTGTTCCCGGAGACTGCCTCAGATGCAGATATCCCCGTGCCGCGAGATATCCGCCAAGGCAGACACACAATCCCCACACCGTTGCTTTTACAATCCGTTCCGATCTTCTCATCTTTCCCTCTATGATCTTTCCTGACTTTCACCATACATATTTTTTGCCGGATAAATATATATTATATTCCTGTTCTTACTTTTACTTCTGATTTTCCTGGAGTACATACTTGTATTATATGAATTCCCCTGCTTCTTATGCCTCCATCGCGATATTGATGCCCTCTGAGATCGTATAACTGAGCCTTTTGACTGTCTCATCCACATCTTTGGGCGTAACAAACATTCTGTGCAGCCGCGGCGTGATCAGTTCCTGCAAAAACTCTTCCATCTCCGCCTCTTCCAGATTTTCCAGCAGATGAGCGATGGCATCATGAACAATCGTGGCGCCGTCTACTACAGTCGGCACACCGATACCGATCACCGGGATCCCCAGTGTTTCTTCATTCAATCCGCATCTGTGATTACAGACACCAGATCCCGGATTGATTCCCGTATCCGTTATCTGAATCGTACAGTTTAATCTCCGTACACTGCGTGCCGCCAGTGCATCGATGGCGATCACTGCATCCGGATCCGTCTCCCGGATCACACCACGGATGATCTCCATTGTTTCCATCCCGGTCTGTGCCATAACACCGGGAACCAGACTGCTGATCTGATGTACTTTTTTCTTTCCCATACCTGCCTTTCCATATTCTTTAATAATGTGTCTGGTGATCTTCAGATTCTGAATCACCTGTGGCCCCAGTGCATCCGGTGTGATCTCCCGGTTACCCAGTCCTACCACCAGAATGGATTTCTCTTTTTCCAGATGAAGAAGTTCTTTCAGATGGTGTGCAAGTGCCTGAGAAATCTCCCGGTGATAATCCTCATCCGGCACGATCAGATTCGGGGCTTCCATGGTAATATACGTACCTTTCGGCTTTTCCATCGCTTTCGCTCCCTGCTCCGTCTGAATCCGCACCACCGTTGTATTCAGGTCCAGAGCCTCCTCATATTTCTCCTGAATCGCCACACCCTTAATCTCCACATTGTCCTTCTCATACTTCTCCTTACTCT
>ERZ506754.31-NODE-31-length-86323-cov-8.298732_pt1 | contig 86323 bp, 64 predicted proteins | sample MGYA00513043_ERZ506754 | MGnify/ENA metagenome assembly ERZ506754 | reverse complement strand
TATACTCATGGAAAACCTCCCATTTCCCGATGTCCAAGAAATGGGAGGCAGTTCACTGTCCCCTTTGTGGTGGTTTTGGTCGGTTAGTCTTCGAACTGCGCTACTTTGTAGCGGTAGGCAGCGGCGATAACGTCTTTGCAGCCCTCGCGGCCCAGCTTGGCGCGGTTGACGACGATGTCCTTACCGCTCGTCATCTTCCACTTGCCGGCGCTGTAGCGCTTGTAGAACGCCTCGCGCGCCTTCTGCTGCTGCTTGACCAGCTTGGCGCCCTTCTTTTTGTTGAGACCGCGCTTTTTGCGCACAATCTCGACGCGGTCCTCAAAGGGGGCGGTCACCAGCACGGCAATATGGTTGGGATTATTGCGCAGCAGATAATCGGACAGACGACCCTCGATAATGCAGCTCTCGGTCTCGCCCAAGTCCAAGATCACCTGGCTCATCTTTTGGAACAACTTATCCGAGTACGAACGCGCATCGTAGCGGTCGGGCAGGAACGCCATGTTCTCCACAGCCAGACGCTCGTCGTAGGCGGCCATCTTATCGAGCGACTCGCCCGTGCGCAGCGACGCACGCACCAGCAGCTCGTTGTCATACAGCGGAATCCCCAACTCGTCGGCAAGCATGCGACCAATCTCGTGGCCCTCGGCGCCAAAGTCGCGCGCGATGGTAATGACCACAGGATTCTTCTTATTCTCCAGATCGCTCATCGCGATTCCTTTCTAACAAATGAGAAATAGGCGATTCCTGATTCCCATTTTGTCACTTACGACCGTCCTGGTTTCCCAAGTGCGGCAGATTGCCCCGAAAGAGGAGCAAAGTGCCGCACTTGGGGAAGCGGAACTATGCAGCCACCACTCGTCTCTGATACGCTCTCACCAACAGCGAGATACCAAAGTTGAGCACAAAGTACATCGCAAACACCAGACCGTAGAGCATAAGCACCTGCGACAGGTCGATCGCATGGGCCATCACGACGTTTGCCGTGTACATGAGCTCGGCCACGTTAATGCCCGAAAGATACGAGCTGTCCTTGATGACAGTCGTGCATTGGCTAAACAGCGCCGGAATAATCGTCTTAAACGTCTGCGGCAGAATGATGTAGCGCATGGTGGCAAAGAAGCCGAAACCCTGGCTCTGCGCTGCCTCAAACTGGCCGCGCGGAATCGAGTTGAGGCCGCCGCGCACAATCTCGGCCATAACAGCACTGGTAAACAGCGTAAAGGCGATGGTCGAAATCACAATGTCCAAACCCTGCACCGTAAAGTAGATAAACAGGATCCACAGCAGGTTCGGCGTGCAACGGAACAGCTCGATATAGGCGCTCACCAAAATACGGAACGGACGGGGCGCATAGCTCTTAACGAGCGCCAGCACCGTGCCAAAGATGAGCGAGAAAAAGATCGACAGCGCCGAGATCTCGATTGTCTTAACAAAGCCGCCCCAAATGTAGAGCAGGTTGGTCGCGTTGAAGATTTCCATGCGCTAGGCCTCCTCTACGTTGTCGAGCCCCAGCTCGGCCAGGCTCACGCCGCGCGGACGCTCCTTGGAGCGGCGCTCGAGCCACTGCACCAGTATGGCGAGCGGAAAGCAGATGATGAAGTACATAAGGCAGCAGACGATGTATCCCTGCAGGTAGCCGTACAGACTCACAAAGTTGTCGGAGCGGTACATAAGGTCGCCGCCGGCCACAAGCGCCAGCACCGACGTGTTCTTGACCAGGTTGAGCGCCTGGTTACACAGCGGCGGCAAAATGATCTTGAACGTCTGGGGCAGCACGATGTACCAGTACGCCTGCGCACGGGTGAAGCCCTGGCTCTGGGCCGCCTCCATCTGACCGCGCGGGACCGCCTCGATACCAGTGCGGATGACCTCCGAAATATAGGCCGCGTGATACAGACCCACGCCCAAGAAGCCCAGCACAAACGGCGCGATGCGCACCGGCTGGTCGGCACCGGTTATGGCCTGCAAAAACTGCGGACCGGCCATGTACATAAAGAGCACCTGCACGGGCAACGGGGTGTTCTGGTAAAACTCCACGTACACGCGGCTTATGGCACGCAGCACACGCGAACGGGTGGTAGAGAACACACCCAACAGCGTGCCCAGTACCAGCGACAGCAGCAGACCGGCAACGACTACCTGCAACGTCACGCCAAAGCCCTCCCAGAAGGGCCCCATGTTTTGAAATGTCGTCGACCAACGGTCGGCGTCAAATAATCCTTCGAGCATTTGATTCCTTCCTTGGACGATGCGCCTATACAAGACCCCAGGTCTTGACCTCTTGGTCGAGCCAGCCGTCGGCCAGGCGATCGCAAATCACCTGATCGACCACGGCCGAAAGGTCGCAGCCCTTCTTGGTCGCCACGCCGTAGCCCTGCTCGCCAAACTTGACCTCGGGCTGCAGCAGCTCAACGGTCTCGTTCATGTAACCGGCCAGCGTGGAGCGGTCCATGGCAAAGACGTCGATATTGCCGGCGTCGAGCGAACTCTTGATGATGGGGTAGCCGCTAAAGGCCCTAAACTCGGGCTTACAGCTAAAGCCGTTGTCCTTGATCATCTGCTCGATCAGGCCCTGCGTGGTGGCGCCCTGGCTCACGCCAATGACCTTGCCGTCCAGGTCCTCAATCGAGGTAAAGCCCGAACGCTTCTTGACCATGAGTCCAACGTAGTCGGTGCGGTAAGGCGTCGAGAAATCCCAGCTCTTCTTGCGCTCGTCGGTGATGGTGTAGGTCGCCGCGACCACGTCGAGTTGGCCGTTATCGATCAGCGGGCCGCGCGTCTTGGGCGTTACGTCGGTAAACTCGACAAGCTCCTGGGCGCGGGCCTCCTTATAGCTCACGCCAAAGACGGCAGCGGCGATCTGGTAGCACAAATCGACTTCCATGCCCTCAAAGCGGCCCTTGGCGGTGTCGTAATAGCCGTAGCCGGGAACGTCCTTCTTAACGCCGGCGTTCAGATGGCCACGCGACTTGATGGCCGCAAGCTTGGACCCCTTGTCGGAGCCCTCGCCGCTGGTGGAATTGCCGCAACCGGCAAGCGCGGTCCCCGTCAGCGCGAGCATGCCGGCGCCCGCCAGCTGCAAAAAGTGACGGCGCGACACGGCCGCCCTCGTCATATCCGTCATGTCCATCACCGCGCCTAGTGCAGAATCTTGGACAGGAACTCGCGGCAGCGCGGGTTCTCGGGGTTATCGAAGAAGTGCTCGGGCGTGCCCTCCTCCAGAATGCGACCGTCCTCCATAAAGATGACGCGGTCGGCCACCTGGCGCGCAAAGCCCATCTCATGCGTCACGCAGATCATGGTGATGTCCTCCTGCGCAAGCTCAATCATAACGTCCAGGACTTCCTGGACCATCTCGGGGTCGAGCGCCGAGGTCGGTTCGTCAAACAGGATGATGGGCTGCTTGGTGCACAGGGCACGGGCGATGGCGATACGCTGCTGCTGACCGCCCGAGAGGTTCTGCGGATACTCGCCGGCCTTATGCGCCATACCGACGCGCTTGAGCGCGGCGATGGCGATCTCGGTCGCCTCCTCCTTGCTCTTCTTTTGTAGCTTGATGGGCGCGAGCGTCAGGTTGCCCAGTACCGTCATGTTGGGATACAGGTTGAACTGCTGAAACACCATGGAACTGTACTTGCGAGCCATCTCCAGGTGGTTCTTTTTGGTGAGCGGCGTACCGTCGATGACGACCTCACCCGACGTGGGCTCCTCAAGATAATCGACGCAACGGATGAGCGTCGACTTACCCGAACCGGAAGGCCCGATCATTACGAGCTTCTCGCCGCGCTTGACGGTGAGGTTGATATCTTTGAGCACATGCAGGTCGCCAAAGTACTTGTTGAGATGCTTGATCTCGATCATGTCTGCCATGAATGTCCCTTCCCTGCGTTTACACGAGTTGAACTATTGTACGGAAAGAACCACGTTCCCGCAGCCCACACTACATCCCCGTAAAGAACCCGCAACCTTCCACCCACTCATTGGGGACAGGCTTAAATGAGTACCCGCTCATTGGGTACTCATTTAAGCCTGTCCCCAATGAGCGCCGAAAATAATACAACCGCCCTTGTTGAGCATAAGTCAGCGAAAACCCGTACACGCGAGCAAGGTGACGTGAAATGAAAGGGCGCAGACCTTATGGTCGCGCCCTTGAAATTGAACGTCAGATTGCCGCGTGTACGGGTTTGCAGCGTCGAGCCGTTACGCGGTTTGGTAAAACCGCGTAACAAATTACGCAAGTTTGGCGCCGACGATCTTTGCTGCGGCAGGCTTATCGAAGTTGCCGCCGGTGGCCTTGCCGAGTGCTCCCATGACCTGGCCCATCTGCTTCTTGGACGTGGCGCCCAGCTCGGCGATGACCTGCTCGATCAGAGCCTCGAGCTCCTCGCCCGAAACCTGCGCGGGCAGCAGGCTCTCCAGAATCTTGACCTGCTCGGTCAGGTTGTCGGTACGCTCCTGGTCGGTACCGGCCTTAATTGACATCTCCAGCGTCTCGCTCGTCTGCTTAATCAGACGCTTGATCATGCTGTTGACATCTTCCTCGGTCACGTCGCGGCGCTCGTTAACCTCGATATTCTTCACCTCGGCCTTGACCTGGCGAATGATAGACAGGCGAACCTTGTCCTTGGCCTTCATGGCCGCAATCATTTCCTTCTGCAGCTCTTCGTTGGTCATCTGCAAATCCTCCTCAATAGTGTGGGCGGCACTCGCGCGAGCACCGTCCCATGATTACTCAGTCGTCGACGAATTGTCGGTCGAGCTCTTGGTGACGCCCTTCAGACTCACGTTATAGGGTACGTCCTTGGGCATGGGGTTGACGGTAATGTCGGCGTCCTTCTTGTACTGCTCCAGCCACGCGCTGTATGCAGTGCTGGTCGCCTGCGTCTTCACCACGTTGGAAACATACTTCTTGATGTCCTTGGGTACCTGCTTGATGTCATCGACCTGGCTATCGACATGGAAGTAGTCGGTGCACTTGATGATGTGGTAACCATACGTCGACTCGACGACGTCGCTCACGTCGCCCTTGTTAAGGCCTTCGAGCGCCGCCTGATAGCTATCGACGAAGGTGGTGAGCTTGTCCCAGCCCACGTCGCCCTTCTTCTCCTTGGAGCCGGTATCGTCGGAGTACTGCTCCACGGCGTCCTCAAAGCTCAGCTCGCCGGAGTTGATCTTGTCCAGGCACTCCTGCGCCTTGGCCTTGGCGGCGGCCTTGTCCTTGTCAGATGCGTCGGAATCAACCTTGATCAGGATGTTTGACGAGCGGCGGGCATCGTTGTAGTTAGACAGGTTCTCGTTGATGTAATCGACGATCTCGCTGTCCTTGGGCTTACTGGTGGGCGCCACGGCGTCCTTAAGCTTTTGCTGTGCCAGGTTCTCCTTGAGCGAGTCCTTGTAGGTGTCCTCGGTATAGCCGTAGGTCTTAAGGGTCTTCTTAAAGGCCTTGGCACCGCCCGCGCTCTTGCACGCGTCCTTCCATGCCTTCTCGACTTCCTCGTCCGACACCGTCACGCCGTTTTCCTTCTGCGCCTGCTGGAGCAGAATCTGCTGCGTATAGGAGTCGATGAGCTGTTTGCGGTACTTTTTGGGCGTCAGGTCGTTGTCGACCAGATACTGCGCCCAGTCCTTGTCCTTGGTGTAGCCGTAGGACGTGCGCATGCTCATGATCTGCTTGGTCACGGTGTCCTCGGTGAGGTTGGTGCCGTTGATGGTAGCGGCGACACCGCCGGTAAGCTTGTAGCTCGAGGTATCCTCTGCCTGCGACATGAGACCGGAGCATGCCATGGCCGAGACGGAAAGCAGCATTGCCAGCACGCCGATAACCACCAGGACGATCTTGACGGTCTTAGACACATACGTCTTGCGCTGCTTCTTACGAGAGCTGGAGACAGCGCGAGCCTGCTGCTCGGGCGTCGGCGCGGCCTCGGAGTTCTTTTTCTTGTTTGCCATAGTTGGCCTTTCGCATCACGAATCGAACAAACGCCATTGTGTCACAACGCGGCCCCCGCGACATACCTGGTGCATGGGGGACAGGTTAATCTGCACCATTTTGGTGCAAAGGGGACAGCTCTGGCAGCTGGCAGTTGGGGACGTTCCTTTTCTGCCGGCAGTTAGGGACAGTCCCCAAGTGCCGGCCCTAAAAGTGGTGGCGGATGGCGTCGACCATGCCTTGGCACGTAGTCTGGCCGAGCACATCGGCTGCGGCGTCGGCATCCATAAAGATATTCATGAGCGCTTGCAGGGCCTCGACTTGGCCGCCCGGCTCGGCGATGCCCAGATTGATGATGATCTGTGCCGGCACGGGGGCACCCATGCCCGCCATAGCACTGAACGTCACGGGCGCCGCGGGCTTCACCACCGCGATATAGGGCTTAGCCACAAACCCCGGATCGGTATGCGGGATGGCGATGTTGGCCGCCGGCATGGCAAGGCCCGTGGGATAGGCATCTTCACGCGTGCGGACGGCATCGAGCCAACCGGGCGCAATGTAGCCGCGAGGTGCAAGCTCGTCCTCGAGTCGCGCAAACACCTCATCCGGCGTCGCGCACTCCCAATCAAAAAACACCAGCTCAGGCGTAAACAGTGCTTCGCTATCCGCCATGCGATCACCTCTCTCACCTAGTCACCTGCGACGTTCTTAAACGATTAGTCATTCAAGAACGTCCCCGATGACTACAAAAACTAAAGGTGGTCACACGCACCTTGGCGCCAATGACCACCCTGACCACTCAACAAAATTGTACTGTGCACCGCTAGCCGCGGGGTGCATCAATTGCGACCTTGCCGTTCTCTAGAACGTGGACGCGGCCGTCGGCGAGCATCTGAACAACCTCGGGGTACAGCACGTGCTCAATCGCGTGGATATGCTCCTCGAGCGTGTCGGCATCCCAGCCCTCCTCGACAGCCAGCGCGCGCTGGGCGATGATGGGGCCGTTGTCGTAGATCTCGTTGGCAAAATGCACGGTCACGCCAGTTACCTTGACGCCGCGCGCAAAGGCATCGTCGATCGCATGCGCACCGGTAAAGCTCGGCAGCAGCGCCGGGTGCAAGTTGACCACGCGGTTGGGAAACGCCGCCAGCAGCGGCGTGTGCACCATGCGCATGTAGCCGGCCATGACCACATATTCGCAGCCGCGCTCGAGCAGCTCGTGCGCGATGATCTCGTCGGCGGCGATGGGATCCGCATAGACATCCTTGGAAAGGGTCAACGTCTGAATGCCCGCACGCTCGGCACGTTGCAGACCCTTGGCCGAGGGACGGCTCGACACTACGAGCTCAATCGAGGCATTGAGCTTGCCGGCGGCGATCAGGTCGATCAGTGCCTGCAGATTGGTGCCGGAGCCGCTGATGAGCACGCCGATCTTGAGCGGCTCAGCCGTATCGGTGCCGGTCGGACGGGTGTAGGGCACAAAGCCCAGGCCCTCGGCGGCAGCCATCTGCTCGTTAGCGCTCATCGGAGTACACGACCTTACCGGAGCCCTCGACGCACTCGCCCACGCGGAACGGCTTCTCGCCCAGCGCGACCAGGGCCTCGGTAACCGCGGCCTCGTCCTCGGGGGCGACGATCAGGCACAGGCCGACGCCCATGTTGAAGGTCTTGCATGCCTCATTGGGCGCGAGCTCGGCCTGACGCGACACGTAAGTGATGACGGGCGGAACATCCCAGCCCATCTCGGCACCATTACGGGTGACCACGGCGTCAACGTCGTCGGCAAGCGCGCGGTTGAGGTTCTCGGTGATGCCGCCGCCGGTGATGTGGGCAATGGCGTGCACCGGAGCGCCACCGCGCAGCAGCTCAAGAATCGGCTTGACGTAGATGCGCGTGGGGGCCAGCAGGGCGTCGGCCAGCGATACGCCGCCGAGCTCCTCGAGCGGGCGGCTCAGCTCCTCGGCCTTAGCGGCCGCCTCGGGCGTGCCCGGCTTGATACCGTCGACGCCGATGACCTTGCGCACGAGCGAGTAGCCGTTAGAGTGCACGCCGGTGGAAGGCAGGCCCAGAATCACGTCGCCGGGGCGGACGTTCGCGGGGTCGAGCATCTTGGGACGATCAACGACACCCACGGTAAAGCCGGCAAGGTCGTAGTCGGCGGGAGCCATAACACCGGGGTGCTCGGCCATCTCGCCGCCCACGAGCGCGCAGCCCGCGAGTTTGCAGCCGTCGGCCACGCCCTTGATGATCTTTGCCATGTGCTCGGCCTCAATGTGGCCGATGGCGACGTAGTCCAGGAAGAACAGCGGCTCGGCGCCCGAAGCCAAAATGTCGTTGACGCACATGGCGACCAGGTCCTGGCCCACCGTCTCGTGACGGTCCATGATCTGAGCGAGCACGAGCTTGGTGCCCACGCCGTCGGTACCGCTGATCAGAATCGGGTCTTCCATATCCTTAAGCGCGGCGGCCGAGAACAGACCACCAAAGCCACCGATACCGCCGATAACCTCGGGGCGGTTGGTGTCCTTAACCATTTGCTTAATAGCGTCGACGGCGCGGCCGCCCTCGGCGGTATCGACGCCGGCGTCCTCATACGTCACATGTTTGCTGTCGCTCATCTGAGCCTTCCTCTCCCACTACCGTGGCGCCGCGCGGGCGCCAAACGGTGCTCATAGTTGCGTTCATTTCGGCGCGCATCCTGACAACGCGCGCCGTTCAATCAACAAAACAGCAGGTAAAACCTACCAAAATAAACCTGTCCCTAAATGGCAGGTTTTAAGCCTCGCCGTGCTTCTCTTCCCAGCTGCGGTCGTCGTATTTCTCGACCACGGCGTCGTCGTCAAAGTGCAGCGGCTTATCCAGGTTGCGGGGCTTAAAGCCCTCCATAAACTTGTCGCGACCAAAGCTCTCGGGAATCGCCACGGGATAACGGCCGGTAAAGCACGCATCGCAGTAGCCACCCTTGGGCATGACCTTCAGCAGGCCCTCAACCGAAAGGAAGGCCAGCGAATCGGCGCCGATATACTCGCAAATCTCCTCGACCGTCTTGTTGGCGCTGATGAGCTGCGACTGCACGTCGGTATCGATACCGTAAAAGCACGGCCAGATGACCTCGGGCGAGTTGATACGGATGTGAATCTCCTTGGCGCCAGCGTTGCGCAGCATCTTGACGAGCTGCACCATGGTGGTGCCGCGTACGATGGAGTCGTCGATCACGACCAGGCGCTTGCCCTCGATGTTGTCACGCAGCGGGTTGAGCTTCATGCGCACGCCCATGGCGCGCAGCTCCTGCGTGGGCTCGATAAACGTACGGCCCACATAGCGATTCTTGATGAGGCCCTCGCCAAAGGGAATGCCGCTCTCGTGCGAATAGCCCTCCGCGGGCGGCAGGCCGGAGTCGGGCACGCCGATGACCAGATCGGCCTCGACGGGCTCTTCGTGTGCCAGCTGACGACCCATGTCGTAGCGGCAGGCATAGACGCTCTTGCCGTTCATGATCGAATCGGGGCGGGCAAAGTAGACCTGCTCAAAGATGCAGTTGGCCGGTTCTTCTGCTGCGGGCACGCCCTGCTCGGATACCAGGCCCTCGGCGCTGATGCGCAAGATCTCGCCGGGACGGACATCACGGACATACTCGGCGCCCACGATATCGAGCGCGCAGGTCTCGGAGGCAACGACCCAGCCGCCGGCGCGCGTGACATGGACGGCGGAGTCGACCGTCGAGGCACCGTCTTGCGAGGGCAGCTGCGAAACAGAAGCGGCGTCGGCCTGGTCCAGGCCCTCGTCCACGAGCTTGCCCAGCACCAGCGGACGAATGCCGTGCGGGTCGCGGAAGGCGTAGAGCGCCTGCTCGTTGATGAGTGTCATGGCGTAGCCGCCGCGCACGAGCTCCATGGTCTTGCGAATGCCCTCGCGCAGGTGGCCCGTACGCTGGGTAAAGTAGCCGATAAGCTTGGTCGCGACCTCGGAATCCGAATTGGAGAGGAACGGCACGCCCAGCTCGATCAGCTGACGGCGCAGCTCGTCGGTGTTGACCAGAGTGCCGTTGTGAGCAAGCGCGATGATGACGCTGTTGATGGTAGAAAGATGCGGCTGCGAGGCTTCCCAACTCTTGGCGCCGGCAGTGCCATAGCGCACGTGGCCCACAGCCAGCTGACCGGAGAGCGTCGACAGGTCGGCGTTGGAGAACACGCGATCGAGCAGTCCCAGGTCTTTACGAACCATAACCGTGCCGCCATCGCCCACGGCGATTCCCGCCGATTCCTGGCCGCGATGCTGCAACGCGCGCAGACCAAAGTACGTCAGCCGAGCCACATCGCGATCGGGTGCCCACACACCAAAGATGCCGCATTCCTCATGCAGCTGGTCGGAGTCCGGATCATACGTCGACATGGTCGTCACCTGTCCCGTGGCACGCTCGGCCGCGCGGATGGTTTCTTGAGACATGGCATCCCCTCAGAGCCTCGTTATTTGGCGTTACCTGCCCTATTATACGCACGGCAAGACAAGCACTCCCGCGCATGAGCAGCGCTTTTTAAAAGCCCACCGAGCTTATAATCCGTTTTGCGGCCAAACATTTTATTGGGGAACCCGACCGCGGGGCCAACGATCCCGTATGCTTCCGTCGCGACGCGTCTCGCCCACCGTTAAGGCTTACATTGCTGCAATTGGGACGTTCGTCCTGTCTTTTAGCAGGTCGGCGGCGTATCCTTGTAACCTAGGACAAAACGAGAAAGGTTCTGTATGGATCGAAACGAACTCGACCCCAGCGTCCCCAGCGCCACGGAGGTCAAGAAGATCCCCCTCATCATTAAGGTGTATGCCGTCCTGTGCATCCTGTCCGGCGTGGGCACGCTCCCGTCGGTCGCCGCCTTTATGTGGCAGGTCATCACCGCGCTCATCAACGGCAACGCCGCCGCCAAGCTCGGCGACAACACGCTCGTCGCGGTCGGCCTTATCGTCGCCGGCATCATGCTCTCGGCGGCAAGCGCGGTCATCTTGGTCATCTTTGGCCTTGACCTCATTAAGGACCAGCGCCGCAACGCCGCGCGCCTGTCCTATATCCTTATCGCATTTACCGTCGTAGAGCTTTTGGTCGACGTGATGCTCCAGGGTATCGGGCCGTTCTTGCTGCGCCCCGCCATCCAGCTCGGCATCCTCATCGCGCTTTCGGCCACCGTTGACCCCACGCTTCGTCAGGAGCGCGAACTGCAGCGCCGCCTGCAGGAGATGCTTGATCGCGACGCCGCCGCCGAGGGCATGCTCGGCCGCGATGAGACCGGCGAAGGCTACATCAAGCTCAACTACTTCAACCTGTTCTGGGTATTCTTTGTCTGCTGCGTGCTTGGCCTCATCCTGGAGGACATCTGGCATATGACGGTCGACGACCCGGGCGTCTACCAGAATCGCGCCGGCATGCTGTTTGGCCCCTTCAGCCCCATCTACGGATTTGGCGCCGTACTCATGACCATGGTGCTCAACCGCTTCTACAAAAAGAACCCCATCATTATCTTTTTGGTGAGTGCCCTACTTGGCGCAAGCTTTGAGGTGTTCGTGGGCTGGTTTATGCAGACCTCGTTCGGTGTGGTCTCGTGGAGTTACTCGCATATGAAGCTCTTTGGCATGCCCGATCCGCTCGCTGTGCTCACGGGCGGACGCACCTGCACAGGCTTCGCCTGCCTGTGGGGCCTGGGCGGACTCATCTGGATCAAGCTGCTGCTGCCCAGATTGCTCAAGCTCATTAACATGATTCCCTGGAAGAGTCGCTACTCAGCAACCGTCATCTTTACCATCATCATGCTGGTCGACGGCGTCATGACGCTGCAATCGCTCGACTACTGGTATCAGCGCGTCAACGGCACGGTCAACGATATTCCCGTTGCGCAGTTCTACGGCACGTACTTCGATAATGAGTACATGGAAAATCGCTTCCAGAGCATGACCATGAGCCCCAAGGACGCCACACGCGTATAGCGCAGGCGCTGGTGCAAGTCGGTTCCAACGGACAAGTAAGCCCGCTGGCAGTTCAGCCTAACTGCCAGCGGGCTTTTGCTGCAGATGGATTCGAATCGATCGCACAGCTCTATGCCTCGCGCTCGACCTCGTTCACGCATTCATTCTTGATGGTGCCTACAAGCGACTGCAGGGCATCGACCACGTGCGGGCGAATGTCTCCGCCAATGAGCACGAGCATGATATCGTCACCCATGGCAAGCTCACCGCTCGCCAGCCATACGCGCACATAGCCGATGCCGGGCATCGCGCGTGTGGTTTCGATAGCAGACCGCACCTTTTCGGCGTCGTAGTCAAAGACCATGCTGCTCACCTTGTGGCCCGGCGCCACGCCATCGGTCTCGACTCCGCGCACCTCGGCCTTGGGCGTCGCACGCACCACGCCGTTATGCGTCAGATACATACCGCACGCAGGCGCCAACGAATCGGCTTTGGCCTCGCGCAGCCAAGTATCAATCGAAGGCATCGTTTTGCCATTCTCGAGCATCACTTTCTCCTTTTACCGTCATCGAGCAGCTCATTTGGGACGGGGCTCTTTTAGCTACTCTCAACAATCTATTCCTCGACCGGCGTGAGCACCATGACAGCACGCGTATTGCTAAATGACAGCGAGCGACAGGTCACAAGCGTCACGACCTTGGTTGCCGAGGCGGCACGGTCCCCTGCATCGCTCGCCACTGCCGAAGCGCCGTCGAGCATCTCGGACAGGTAGTTCTTGAGCCCGTCGTCACCCTCAAAATTAGGCGTGCGCGCCTTGGCATACGTGTCCTCGACGACCTTGGTCGCCAGCGGTCGCAGCTTATACGTTGCATCGCGCGTGATGTAATACACGTACTCGATGCTATCGAATGTCGCTTGGTCGGTGGTGTCCGAAATCACGTTGAACATCGACCCGTCATTCATATGGTGGCCGTAGATCGTGGTCTGCTGGTCAACCATTCCCGGCGCGGTGTCATCGCTATCCAGGAAAATGGCCCCGGACGCATTGGCCGTACCGTCGAACAGCGTGTTGAGGTATTTGGAGTTGTTGTTGGTCTGCACCACGGGATAGTTGATGTTGGTTCCCGGCACATAAATCCAACCCACAATCTCGGGGTTTGTCTGAGCAAGCGCATCAAAGTCGATAATCGGCACGCCGCTGGCGTCCTTATCGCTTACATATTGCTTCTCGATTTTCTGGTACGAATCGCTCGCCTGCTTATAGCCAATCTGAGCATTGATAAAGATGGCGGCGGCGGCGACAATCAGACCGATGCCCACGATGATGAGCAGAATGGGGATGATGGAGCGGCGCTTCTTACGCGGCGGCTCGGTATAGCTGGACGGCGCACCGCTCGGTTGCCTCGTCGACCGGGCCTGCTTCTTTGCCGTGCCATATGACGAGGGGCGATACGCAGCCGGCGTATCCTGACGGCGATGGGACGTTGGCGTTACGGGGCGCGGCGCACGAGCCTGCTGAGAAGAGGATGCCCGACCATGCTGCATGGAGCGGGCCGATCCCGACTTGGATGGATCGGGGATCTGAGAAGCCGAGAAACGTTTTCCCTGATAGTCGGACATGACTCTCCCTATGATTACGGCGAAATGGCAAGTCGCTTAGGCGTCGGCCATCTCCTGCTTCATCTTCTCGATAACCTTGCGGTACTCGGGATCGCAAGCACCCAGAATCTGCGTGGCATAGATGGCGGCGTTCTTGGCGCCGTTGATGGCAACGCAGGCCACGGGCACACCCGAAGGCATCTGCACCATCGACAGCAGCGAATCCATACCGCCCAGGTCACTCGTCTTCATAGGCACACCGATAACCGGCAGCGGCGTAAAGGCAGCCACGACACCACCCAGGTGAGCGGCCTTGCCGGCGGCAGCGATAATCACTTTAATGCCGCGATCGGCAGCGGTCGAGGCCCACTCGTGGACCTTCGCCGGCGTGCGGTGTGCGCTCGCAATGACGAGCTCATAGGGCACACCGAGCGCCTCGAGCTCGGCGGTGCAGCCTTCCATAACGCCCAGATCGGACTTGGAACCCATGATGATCCCGACGACCGGCTTTTGATCTGCCATAAACAAAGACCTCCTGTTGAGAGCGGCGACGCGGCGGATCCGCGACCCTTAACTACTGAGAGTAGTATAGCTGCTCCCGTCCCTGCGGTCTTTGTGGCACTTCGCGGGCGGGCCAGGCTTTATCTTCACTCCGGTTGCTTCGCAAAGTCGTTCAGATAAAGCCTGACCCGCCCGCGAAGCGCCCTGCGACCTTCCGGATATTGCCATGACGTACGTTGGCTGAAATAAATGAGTTCCGGTTGCTACGCAAAGTCGTTCAGATGAAAACACCGGGCCGCCACAGAGCACCTTCGACCTACCGGGAATTGCTATGACGTACGTTGGTTGAAATATTAACGTGGGATCCGCCGTTCGAACGAACGGCGGATCCCACACTCATTTTCTATTTAGCCCTAGTCATCGCGCAAAGCCCTTTCGGCAGCACACGGTGCAGCCGAGTCACCGCAGGCCGGGGCGGAGGGGGCCGAGTTTCCCACTGAGCGACTCTGCTTGCAGCCGGAGCGAAGAGGGAAACTCGGCCCCCTCCGCCCCGGCCGGCCAGCTCAACCTACACCGTGTGCTGCGGCAGGTCCTGCAGGGCGATGACGTCCATGCCCATGTCGTTGGCGCTGCCGTGACCCTGCTGGTCCTCACGCACCGCCTCGATGGCACTCACGTACGTGTTGGCGGCAGACATCGCGGTCACGCAGGTCACGCCGCGGCGCACCGCCTCGGTGCGCAACAGATAGCCATCGCCACGCGATCCCGGGCCGTACGGCGTGTTGATAATCACCGCGATCTTGCCATCGGCAATGAGGTCGCCGATGTTGGGACGCTCGCCGTCGTGCGGGCCGCTGATCTTTTCCACGACCTCGCACGTCACGTTGCCTCCACGCAGCACGCGCGCCGTACCCTCGGTAGAGCAGATGTCAAAGCCCAGGTAGCGCAGGATACGCGCGACCGAAAGGATATGGCGCTTGTCGCGGTCGCACACGCTAATGAACACCTTGCCGCAGCTCGGATCGGGCAGCTTGTAGTCAATCGCCAGCTGCGTCTTGGCGTATGCCTCGGGATAGCTCTTGGCGATACCCATGACCTCGCCCGTCGACTTCATCTCGGGCCCCAGGATAACGTCGGCTCCCGGGAAACGGCCCCAGGGCATGACGGCTTCCTTCATGCAGAACCAATCCAGCTGGCGCTCATCGCTCGGCAGGCCCAGGCTCGCGATGGAATCGCCCGCCATGATACGCGCCGCGCACTTGGCCAGCGGCACGCCGGTGGCCTTGGAGATGAACGGCACGGTACGGCTAGCGCGCGGGTTGGCCTCGATCACGTAGACGGTCTCGCCCTTGATGGCATACTGCACGTTGACCAGGCCGCGGACTCCCAGCGCCATGGCGATACGGCGCGTGGTCTCGCGGAGCTTCGCCTGCAGGCTCTCGCTAAAGCTGAACGGCGGAATGCAGGTCGCGGAGTCACCGGAGTGAATGCCGGCCTCCTCGATATGCTCCAGGATGCCGCCGATATAGACCTCCTCGCCGTCGCACAGGGCATCGACGTCGGACTCAATCGCTCCCTCCAGGAAGCGATCGAGGTACACCGGGTAGTCGGGGCTAATGCGCGCAGCCTCGGCCATGTAATCGCGCAGATGCTCGGCATCGTAGGCGATCATCATGCCGCGGCCGCCCAGCACATAGCTCGGACGTACCAGCAGCGGGTAGCCAATGTGTGCGGCAACGGCCTCGGCCTCCTCAAACGAGGTGGCCTGACCCGCCGGCGGATACATAATGCCCAGCTTGTCGAGCAGGGCGGCAAAACGCTCGCGGTCCTCGGCAAAATCGATGGCGTCGGGCTTGGTGCCCATGATGTTGACGCCGCTCTCCTCGAGCATGCGCGCCAGTTTAAGCGGGGTCTGGCCGCCGAGCGTTACCACGACGCCGTCGGGGCGCTCAACATCGATAACGTCCATGACGTCCTCGTAGGTGAGCGGCTCAAAGTACAGTCGGTCGGACGTGTCGTAGTCGGTCGAGACGGTCTCGGGATTGCAGTTGACCATGATGGTCTCAAAGCCGCGGGCCGCCAGCGCATAGCTCGCATGTACGCAACAGTAGTCAAACTCGATACCCTGGCCGATACGGTTGGGACCGGCACCCAGAATCATCGCCTTGGGCTTGTTCGCGGGCGTGGTCTCGTCGGGGGCAACGCACTTCTTGGCGACCGGGCTCGTGCGGTAGATGTTCTCGTAGGTCTTGTAGTGATATTCCGTGGCGCTCGAGAACTCGGCGGCGCAGGTGTCGACCGTCTTCATGCTGGGGACCACGCCCAAACCCTTGCGGTAAGCGCGAACAAAACGCTCGTCCGAGCCGGTCAGCGCGGCAATCTCGGCATCGCTCGTGCCATACTGCTTGAGCAGGCGCATCGCGTCGGCGTCAATGTCCTCCACGCGCAGGCCGCGAATGCTCTCCTGGACCTGCACCATATCGTTGATGCGATTGAGGTACCACGGATCGATACCGCAAATGGCGTGGATGCGCGCAACATCCCAGCCGCGGCGCAGGGCCTCGACCACAAAGAAGATGCGGTGCTCGGTCGGGGTGCCCACGGCCTGGGCGAGTTCATCGTCGCTCAGTTTATCGGCACCCTCCTTGCCGCCGGCGCAAATGCCCTGGTGCCCGTCTTCCAACGAGCGCATGGCCTTGCCAAAGGCCTCCTCAAAGGTGCGACCGATCGCCATGATCTCGCCCACGGCCTTCATGCGCGTGGTGAGCGTGGGGTCGGTGCCCTTGAACTTCTCGAAGGCAAAGCGCGGCACCTTGACCACGCAGTAGTCGATCGTGGGCTCAAAGCAGGCGGGCGTGGCCTTGGTGATGTCGTTGACGATCTCGTCGAGCGTATAGCCCACGGCCAGGCGAGCGGCGGCCTTGGCGATGGGGAAACCCGTGGCCTTGGAGGCCAGCGCGGACGAACGGCTCACGCGCGGGTTCATCTCGATGACGATCAGGCGGCCGGTCTGGGGGTTCACGGCAAACTGCACGTTCGAGCCGCCGGTCTCGACGCCGATCTTCTCCAAGATGGCGAGCGAGGCGACACGCATGCGCTGATACTCAAGGTCGGAGAGGGTCTGTGCCGGCGCCACGGTGATGGAGTCACCGGTATGCACGCCCATGGGGTCGAGATTCTCGATGGAGCACACGATGATGCCGTTGCCGGCGTGGTCGCGCATGACCTCCATCTCGTATTCTTTCCAACCCTCGATGGACTCCTCGACCAGTACCTCATGGGCAGGCGAGAGTTCAAGGCCCTGGCTCACGATGGAGACGAGCTCCTCGTGGGTATGCGCGATGCCGCCACCGGCACCGCCCAAGGTAAAGCTCGGACGTAGCACGCAGGGATAGCCCACGCGCTCGGCGATGGCCTCGGCGTCAGCCACGCTGTAGGCATAGCCCGAGCGCGCGACCTCCAGGCCGATCTCGGCCATGGCCTCGTTAAAGAGCTTACGGTCCTCACCGCGCTCGATGGCGGCAAGGTCACAGCCGATCATCTCGACGCCGTACTTGTCGAGTGTGCCGTCCTTTGCCAGCTCGACGGCGGCATTCAGACCGGTCTGGCCGCCCAGCGTGGGCAGCAGCGCGTCCGGGCGCTCCTTCTTGATCACACGCTCGATAAATTCGGCGGTGATGGGCTCGACATAGGTGCGGTCGGCCAAGCCCGGGTCGGTCATGATGGTCGCCGGGTTGGAGTTGACCAGGATGACCTCAAAGCCATCCTCCTTGAGCACCTTGCAGGCCTGGGCGCCGGAGTAATCGAACTCGCAGGCCTGGCCAATGACGATGGGGCCCGAGCCAATGACGAGGATACGCTTGATGTCGGTACGTTTAGGCATGTTAGTTCTCCTCGGTCTCGGTCGCGGCGGAACCGTTCTCGGCGAAATTCCAGCCCTGCAGGCGGTCCTTGGCGGTATCGATGTCCAGATAGTTCTCCTCGCCGTCCATGAGTCGCGTAAAGGCGGTAAAGAGATAGTGAGCATCGGTGGGGCCAGGCGAGGCCTCGGGATGGTACTGGACCGAGAAGCACGGCGCGTCGAGCAGCTGAATGCCCTCGGCGGTGCCGTCATTGAGATTCACATGCGTCAGGCGAATGCGGCCGAAACGCTCGTTCATCACGACCGGCGCGATACCGCGGCGCACCCAGACGCGCAGATCGCCATCGGCCGCGTGCTCGGTCTCGCCGCCCGAAAGCTCAGGGACAAGCTTGCCCAAGCTGGGGAACAGCAGGCCGAAGCCATGGTTTTGCGCGGTAATTTCCACGCGGCGGCTGACCAGATTCATAACCGGCTGGTTGCCACCGCGGTGACCGAATTTGAGCTTTTCCATCTGGGCGCCGCACGCCAAGCTGATCATCTGGTGACCGAGACAAATACCAAAGACCGGCACCTTGCCGATCAGCTGCTGCACCTGCTCGTAGGTCTCCACCACGGCATCGGGGTCGCCGGGGCCGTTGGACAAAAAGACGCCATCGGGATTCATATCGATCACCTGACGCGCGGGCGTATCCCATGGCACGACGGTGAGGTTGCAGCCGGCACGGACCAGGCCCTCCAGGATGCCGCGCTTGACACCGCAGTCGTACGCGACCACGTTGTGGCGGGCAGGAGCGGCAGGGGCAAGCGCAAAGTCATGCGTAGCGGGCAGGTCGCTCGCGGCAAAAGCGTGGGGCTCAGGGCAGCTCACGGTCTTGACCAGGTTCTCGCCGACCAGCGTAGGCGCGGCGGACAGGCGCTCGGCAAGCTCGTCGACGTCGAAGATCTCCGTCGAGATAATGCCCATCTTGGAACCGTTGTCGCGCAGGTGGCGCACGAGAGCGCGGGTGTCGACGCCCTCGATAGCGACGATGCCGTGTGCACGCAGGTACTCCGGCACGCTGACGGTCGAGCGCCAGTTAGAAGGCGTGGCGCACATGTCGTGGACGACTATGCCGCGCATGGCGGGAGCGCTCGCGGGGCGAGCGGTATCGCCGGGAAAGGCCGACTGGACATCGGTCTCGTCAATGCCGTAGTTGCCGATCTGCGGATAGGTCATGGTTACGATTTGGCCGGCATAGCTCGGGTCGGTCATGACCTCAAAGTAGCCCTCGAGCGACGTGTTGAAGCAGACCTCGCCGGTTGCGGTGCCCTCGGCACCGCATGCACGGCCATAAAAAATGGTCCCATCCTCAAGATACAGGATGCAGGGACCGCAGGTGCCCTTGCTGGTTTTAGCCAGCATACGCTGGCACAGCTCGCTGGGCGCGACGGTGCGGGCGGCAGTGCCCGCAATATGGTTGTTCGCCATAGTTCTCCTTCCCGGTCTCACAGGACCGGCTTAAAGGTGTGTAGTTAGGCCTCGCGGTATTCTAACCGCAAGCATCGCCCATGGCATTAATTACATAGAATTGTTTACATAATGATAATTATGACTTCCTATGCATAATGATTTTTCTGGGACGGTGATTAAAAAATCATCCCGCGTGGGGTTGTGACTCACGCGGGATGACATCGTTCTATGTGGCTGCGGACTACTTTTGCTTGTCCTGCTCCAGCAGCTCGGACGGCGTGCGATCGGGCTTGCCGCCGCGGAAAATCTCGCGGCCATGCAGACGATGCTCAAGATCGCGCTCGGCCTGCTCCTCCGTGATCTTGGTCTGGCTCACTACCGGGTCCTCAATCAGCGACGAAACCGAGTTCACCTGTTTTTGAATGCGCTCGGCAATGGTGTCGTCCATGCTTACGATGCGCATCTTCCAGTCGATACTCGTGGCGTTGGACGAGCTCTTGGTCCAGACGAACGTCAGGATGGCGCTCTGGTGGCCCTGAGCGGGAAACATGCCAAAGAAGGAATCGTGTTGGATCCTGCTGTCCTCGTCGATATAGGCGTGAACGTTATACACCACACGGTCGATCTTGTCGTTGAGCAGGGCATTGGTTGCGAGCGCGGCCGCCTGAATCTGACCGTTGGACAGCAGCTCGAGTTCATTGGCAGAAGACGTGTCCAGCACTGTCACCTCAACCGTGCCTGTGCGCTCATCGGCCTCGTCGACGGTAAAATCGAGCGGGAACTGCGTAAAGCCATTGCCCCATTCGAGTCCACCTTTGAGCGCGGTCGAGACGGTATCCACCGAAACGCTCTCGGAGAGGTTCGCGGTGTTCAGGCGTCGCATCACGCCGTAGCCAATCTGCATGCCAACAATCAGCACCAAGATGCCGATAACCACGACCATGGCAGTCTTCGTAATGGTATGACTCACCTGCGAACCCGAAGGGTCGTCCTCGGATAGCGGGTCGATATGTTTTGCCTGGCTCGCGCGATCCTCGCTGCGCAGCCGCGCCAGCGTCGCCTTGTCACCGCGCTTGACGGCAGACTCTTTCTCGCGCATGCGCTCGGTACGCTTTTTGGCAAGCGTAGGATCCAAGACGCCGGATGCATCGATTTCGGAGAATAACTCCGTCACTTCTTCCGGAGTCAAAGGGTTCTTATCAGCCATGATCTTCCTGCCATATCAATCAGTCGAGCTCGTGCGCACGCGCACCTTCGAACTGCATTCGATAGTAACGGGCATAGGTGCCGCCACGGGCGAGAAGCTCCTCGTGCGTGCCACGTTCCACAACGCGACCATGCTCAACGGTCGCAATCTCATCGGCGTGTTTAATGGTCGAGAGACGGTGGGCGATGATGATCGTGGTACGGCCGCGCGCCAGCTCTTCGAGCGACTCCTGCACCGCTTCCTCGCTCTCGTTATCCAGAGCACTCGTCGCCTCATCCAAAATAAGAATCTTGGGATTCTTGAGAAACACGCGCGCGATGGCGACGCGCTGCTTTTGACCACCCGAAAGGCGGCTGCCGCGCTCGCCCACCACGGTGTCATAGCCCTGCGGAAGCGATTTGATAAAGGTATCGATATTGGCGCGGCGGGCCGCCTCGGCGATCTCTTCTGCCGTGGCGCCTGGCTTGCCGTAGGCGATGTTCTCGCCGATCGTTCCATCGAACAGGTACACATCTTGCTGTACCAGGCCGATGGCACGGCGCAGGCTATGCTGCGTCACGTCGCGCACATCCTGGCCGTCGATGCTAATGGAGCCGGCGGCAACGTCGTAAAAGCGCGGCAACAGCGAACAAGTCGTCGATTTGCCGCCGCCCGAGGGACCAACCAAAGCGATGGTCTGACCGGGCTTGATAGACAGGTTCATGTGGTCGATCACGGGACGGGCCTCTTCGCCGCTGCCCAGCTCAACATCCTCGTAGCTAAAGCACACGTCGCGATATTCAACCGCGCCAGCCGTCACCTGCAGGTCCGCGGCATCCGGCTTGTCCTGGATATCCGGGGCGGTCGAAAGCACCTCGTCCATGCGCTTAAAGCCGGCAATGGCCTTCTGATACGTCTCAGCCGAGTTCACAAGCGTCTCGAGCGGGGTGCAGAACAGCGAAATGTAGAGCGCGAAGGTTGCCATATCGACCGGCTGCAGTTGGCCTTGCGCCACCAGCCAACCACCCAGCAGCACCACGATCACGTACAATACGCCCGAGAGCAGGCCATACGTCGCAGTGTAGACGCCCATGGCGTGATACATATTCTCCTTGGACGAAAGATAGCGGTCGTTAGAGGCGCGGAACTTGGAACGCTCAGCTTCCTCGTTCGCAAAACTCTTGACCACGCGCATGCCTGCCAGCGAATCCTGCAGCTGAGCATTAATACCGCTGATCTTTTTGCGGTTGTCGCTAAAGACCTCGCGCATGCGCATGTTCTGCCAAAACATGATGACCGCAAACGCTGCCGTCACCACGGCCATGGCAAGCGCCAGCACCGGGGCAATAGCAAAGAGGATCACAAACGAGCCGACGATCTCGATGCCGCAGATGATAATCCACTCGGGCACGTGGTGCGCCGCCTCGCAGATATCGAACAGGTCGTTGACCACGCGGCTCATCATGTCACCCGAGCTGTTGCGATCGAAGTACGCAAAGCTAAAGCGCTCGTACTGATCGAACAGGTCCTCGCGCATCTTGGACTCCATGCGCGCTCCCATCACATGACCCCAATAGCTCACAAAGTAGCGGCAGGCGCAGCGGATGGCATACATCAGCACTAGCCCCACCGCAACCATACCGAGCGCCTGCATAATGGCAGTCTGGCCCTGGGTGAACAACCCTCCGGTCAGATTGCGCAGGATAACGGGAAACGCAAGGTCAATGGCGGCAAGCACCAGGGCACAAACCGTATCGGCAACAAAAAGCCCCATCTGGGGCTTGTAATAAGACAGAAACCTCTTAAACATGCAGTCCTCGGAGAGAAATAGATAGCGTGAGAAATCCGTTTGAACCGGTCGGGCTGAAAACAAAACGTTCCAACAAACATAACGCCGATATTCTGTCAGCGTCAGCGAAAACGTCCCTAAGCGAGCAAGGTGCCTTGAAAGAGGAGCGACGCGTACTTCGGTACGCGAGCGACGATTGAAAGGCAGATTGCCGCTTAGGGGCGTTTGCAGCGTCGACTCGTTACGCGGTTTGGTAAAACCGCGTAACCTAGAGCTCCGCCCCACCCAAGCGGTGCGCGATGCTGTCGCAGGCGAGTGCGCCCACGACGGTCTTGGCATCCTCGATCTTGCCGTCGAGCACTGCGTCGATCAGCTCGTGCAGTGGCACCAGGTCGACGTTGACAAACTCGTCATCGTCGGGGTCGGGCGCATCAAACTCGAGCTTGGTGGCCAGGTAGATGTGAATGATCTCGTCGCAAAAACCGCAGGTCGTGACAATCGACGTCAAAAAGCGAATGCGGCCGGCCCTAAAGCCCGTCTCCTCATGCAGCTCGCGCTTGGCGCAATCGAGCGGGTCCTCGCCCGGATCGAGCTTGCCGGCGGGAATCTCGACCGTCACGCGGTCGATGGCGGTGCGATACTGACGTACCAGCACGATCTTGCCGCTCTCGGTCAGTGCCACAACGGCCGCCGCACCCGGATGGCGAACGATATCGCGGGCGCTGCGGTGACCGTTGGGCAGCTCAACCTCAAGACGGTGAACATCGAGAATCTTGCCCTTCCAGGCACACTCCTCCGAAAGAATCTTCTCGTGCAGCAGGGCGTCATGCGGATCTTCGTCCCCCAGCACCAGCGCCGGCTCGTCAGCGACCTCGCCACCAGGCTCGCCCTCGGCGTGTCCACACATGCGGCTGTCCTCTTCGACAATCTGCGCGTCCACGAGCTCCTCGTTCTTATCGTCCATCCGTCTCATTCCTCTCGGATTTTAGGCATCCCAGGCATCGCGGCCGCGCAGTGCGCGCAGGCCAATGTCGCGACGCAGGGTCTTACCCTCAAAGTTGATCTTCTCGCAGGCCTCGTAGGCAAGATCGCGAGCGTTCTCGAACGTATCGCCCAGCGCGGTCACGGCGAGCACGCGACCGCCGTTGGTCACGAGCTTGCCGTCCACCACAGCGGTGCCGGCGTGGTACACCGTCACGTTCTCCATGGCCTCGGCATCCTCGATACCGGTAATGACCTTGCCCTTCTCGTAGCTGCCGGGATAGCCCGCACTCGTCAGGACAACGGCCACGGCCCACTCGTCACGCCAGTCGAGTTCAATCTGATCGAGCTCGCAGTTGGCGCAGGCAAGCATGACCTCGACCAAATCGTTCTTAAGGCGCGGGAGCACGACCTGAGTCTCGGGATCACCAAAGCGGGCGTTGAACTCCAGTACCTTGGGGCCGGCGGGGGTAAGCATAAAGCCGCCGTACAGGCAGCCGCGGTAGTCGATGCCCTCGGCAGCAAGCTCGGCCACGGTCTGCTCCATGACCTTCACCATGGTGGCGTGCTCCTCGTCGGTCACGATGGGCACCGGGCTGTAGACGCCCATACCGCCGGTGTTGGGGCCCTTGTCGCCCTCGAGCGCACGCTTGTGATCCTGCGAGGTGGCCATGGGACGCACGGTCTTGCCGTCGGTAAAGGCCAGCAGCGAGCACTCGGGGCCGGTCAGCATCTCCTCGATGACCACGGTATTGCCGGCATCGCCAAAGGTGCCGCCAAAGCACTCACGCACAGCCTCCTCGGCCTGCGAAAGCTCGGTTGCCACGATAACGCCCTTGCCCGCGGCGAGGCCGTCGGCCTTCACGACCAACGGAGCGCCCTGCTCGCGCACATAGGCAAGAGCCGAAGCCTCGTCGGTAAACGAGCCATAGGCGGCCGTCGGGATGTTCGCACGCTCCATGAGCTGCTTGGAGAACAGCTTGGAGCCCTCCATCTGGGCGCCCTCGGCACCCGGTCCAAAGCACGGGATACCCGCCGCGCGGACGGCATCCGCCACGCCCGCCACGAGCGGAGCCTCGGGGCCAATCACCACGAGTCCGCATCCATGGCTCTGGGCAAACGCCGCCACAGCCGCAGGATCGCAATCGTCGAGAACCACGTTCTCGCCGCAGTTCGCGGTGCCGCCGTTACCCGGCGCGATGTAGAGCTTGCCGGCGCGCGGTGATGCTGCGAGCTTGGCTGCCAGAGCATGCTCGCGGCCGCCGCTGCCCAACAACAGGATGTCGATGGTTTGAGTGTCCGCCTTCAAGGGTGCCTCCTCTATGGATTACCGGCCCGCCAACCAAGCGAGCCCATTACAAGCAAATATACCCCTCGGCCGCCCATCCGGGCTGCGAAGGGGTATATCGCAATAACCAAATAACGCCGATTACTTCCAGAATCGGTTGATGATCTGCTCGCGACCGGCGCCGACGCCGATAAACGTCACGCGGGTGTGTGCCAGATCCTCGATAAATGCCACGTAATCCTGAGCCTCCTGCGGCAGCTCGTCAAAGCTGCGGCAGCCGGTAATGTCGCACTTCCAGCCAGGGAGCTCCTCGTAGATGGGCTTGGCATGCTCAAAGCGCACCTGGTGCTCGGGCACGCTCGTGTAACGCTCGCCGTCGACGTCATAGGCAACGCACACCTTAATGGTGTCGAAGGCCGAAAGCACGTCGAGCTTGGTCACGGCGATATCGGTGAGGCCGTTGACGCGCGAGGCATAGTTGGCGATGGGGCCGTCAAACCAGCCGCAACGACGACGGCGACCGGTGGTCACGCCGTACTCGTAGCCCTCCTCGGTCAGCGTGTGGCCGGCCTCGGACTCATAGGAAAGCTCGGTGGGCATGGGGCCCGAACCGACACGGGTAATATAGGCCTTCATGACGCCCAGTACGCGGTCGACATTCTTCATGCCGACGCCGGAACCGGTAATGGCGCCGCCGGCGGTGCAATTAGAAGACGTCACGTACGGATAGGTGCCGTGATCGATGTCGAGCAGCGTCGCCTGGGCGCCCTCAAACAGCAAATCCTTGCCCTCATCGATCATGTTGTTGAGCAGCAGGCTCGTCTCGGTGATGTAAGGGCGCAGGCGCTCGGCCATAGGCAGGTACTCGTCGCAAATCTGGTCCACGGTGTAGGTGGGCAGGTTGTAGATGAGCTCCAGCTCGGGGTTCACGCGGGCAAGAGCGGTCTCCAGCTTATCGCGGAACAGTGCCTCGTCCAGCATGTCCTGCATACGCAGGCCGATGCGAGCCATCTTGTCCTGGTAGCACGGACCAATACCGCGCTTGGTGGTACCGATGTTCTTCTTGCCGAGCTTTTGCTCAAAGGCGCCATCCAGATCGATGTGGTACGGCATGATGATATGCGCGTTGCCGCTGATCTTGAGATTCTTGGTGGTGATGCCGTCGGCCTCGAACATGTCGATCTCCTCAAGGACAACCTTGGGGTTGACGACGCAGCCGTTACCGATCACCGACACGTGGTCGGAATACATGATGCCGGAGGGCACCTGGTGCAGGCCGTACTTCTTGCCGTTGACGACGATGGTGTGGCCGGCGTTGTTGCCGCCCGAATAGCGCACGACGGCATCAAAGTCGCCGGCGACCAGATCGCAAATCTTACCCTTGCCCTCATCGCCCCACTGGGCACCGACCAAAACGGTTGACGGCATGTTTACTCCTTACATTCATGGACTGTCTACGCACCACGCCGGCACGCAGAAGCACAAAACATTCCCAGTATACCCGTGCAACGGGCGCCTGTCCTACTCCTCGGCATGCGCCCCATCAAGCTCATAGAACTTGGTGGATGCCGGCAGGAACATCAGGTCGACGTCGCCGATCGGGCCCGAACGGTTCTTGGCCACGACGATACGCGTAACGCCCTCGTCGGGTCGATCGTCGCGCGAGGCCTCGGCCTCGTCGGCGGAACGGTCCAAGAACATAACGATATCGGCGTCCTGCTCGATGGAGCCCGATTCACGAAGGTCGGAAAGCTGCGGGCGCTTGCCGGTACGGGATTCGACCTGACGTGAGAGCTGCGACAGCGCGATGAGCGGGATCTTGAGCTCCTTGGCCATGATCTTCAAACCACGCGACATCTCCGAGACCTCGACGGTACGGCTCTCGGAGCGGCGTCCCGGCGGAGGACTCACCAGCTGCAGGTAGTCCAGGATGATAATTGCCTTCTCCTTGTTATGGAGCATACGGCGGCTCTTGGCGCGAATCTCGGTCACTGTGGTGCCGGGCGTATCGTCAATCAGAATATCGAGCTTGGACAAGGTCTGCGTGGCCTCGTTGATATTGGCCCACTGCTCGGGGCTAATGCGGCCCATGCGGAAGTCACTGATCGAGATCATGGCGTAGGCGCAAATCAGACGCTGGGCAATTTCCTTGCCCGACATCTCCAGAGAGAAGAAGCCGACAGTATAACCGGCAGCGGCAGCGTTGAGTGCCAGATTCAGTGCGAACGACGTCTTACCTACAGCAGGACGGGCGCCGATGATGATGAGCTGGCCCTCGCGAAAACCCATGAGCATGCGGTCGAGTGACGGAAAGCCCGTGGGCACGCCCGCAGCCTGGCCACCGGCCTGGCACACTTCCTCGGCCTCGTTATAGGCCTCGACCATAAACTCGGTCAACGTCTTGTAGCTCGACTTGACCTCGCGTGCCGTAACCTTGAGCAGCTTGCTCTCGGCCAGCTCGACAACCTCTTTGGTGTCGGTGGGGGCGTTATATGCCAGCGCGTTGATCTCGTTAGTGGCGCCGATCAGCTCGCGCAGCATCGAGTCGCGGCGAACGATGGCGGCATGGTGCTGCCAGTTGACGAGCGACAGGGTCTGACCCATCAACTCCAAAATGTACGCTTCGCCGCCCACGGCATCGAGCTTGTTGATGCTTCGCAGGTAATCGATCAGCGAGATGGAGTCGATGGGAATGCGGCTGTTGTACATATCGACCATCGCAGTATAGATGGTCTTATGAATGGGCCGGTAGAAGTCATCGGGCTGCAGCTCGACCTGGGCCTCTTCGACCACCTCGGGCGATAGCAGCATAGCGGCCAGTACATTGGCCTCTGCATCTTGGTTTTGGGGAAGACCCAACTTTGAGCCGCGGTCCTCAACCGTCAGCCCGGTCTCCCTATCGTCATATGCCATGAGCATCCTCATTCATATCGCTTGCGAGCATCCATAGTATCAGCCATGGTCCCAAAACGCGCCGCGCGCCGCCAATCATCACCGAACCAAACGGATGAACGGTCCTGTATATAGGACTTCGGCGTAACGTTCGCCATGACACTCACTCAGCGCGAAAAACAAAAGGGCGCTCTGGTTTCCCAGAGCGCCCTTCTTAGAACAAGATTGTTGCGTTGCAGCAAATGCTACTCGGCAGCAGCCTCAGTCTCGACCTCGGCGGTCTCGGCCTCGGCGACCTCAGCGGCCTCCTCGACCTCAGCCTCGGCAGCGAGCTCCTCGGCGGTAACGCCGACGAGAACGACAACCTCGGCCTTGATCTCGCGGTATAGCGAGATGGCAACGGTGTGGGCACCGGCAACCTTGATGGGCTTACCGAGCTCGACGCGCTTACGGTCGATGTCCATACCGAGCTGAGCCTTGATGGCATCAGCGATCATAGCGGCGGTAACGGAGCCAAAGAGGATGCCCTCGTCGCCGACCTTGACGTCAACGGTGACCGTCTTGCCCTCGAAGGCAGCCTTGGTCTCGTTGGCGGTAGCCAGACGGACGGCCTCGCGCTTGGCGATGTTGTTGCGACGCTCGTCAAGCTGCTTGAGGTTGCCCTTGGTGGCGGCAACAGCGAGCTTCTTGGGGAACAGGAAGTTCTCAGCGTAACCCTGAGCGACCTCTACGACGTCACCCTCGCCGCCCTTGCCCTTGATCTCATCGAGAAGAATAACCTTCATGATGCGTCTCCCTTCTTAGCCGCGGTCGCGGTTGCCACGAGAGGAAACCACGGGGACGGTGTACGGCAGGAGAGCCATCTCGCGGGCGCGCTTGATGGCGTTGGCGATGTCATGCTGATGCTGCGTGCAAGCGCCAGTGACGCGACGGGGCTTGATCTTGCCACGGTCGGTCATGTACTTACGGAGAAGCTGAGTGTCCTTATAGTCGATGAACTCAGTGTTCTCCTTGCAGAACTGGCAGTACTTACGACGCGGCTGACGTGCAGAAAAATCATTAGCCATGTCAAAATACCTTTCATTTGGCAACTTCGGCGAACCGAAGCCGCCTCTCACTCAAAAATAGGTGAACAACCCTTAGAACGGGATGTCCTCATCGTAGACGTCGACCGCGGGCGGCGTAGCCACCGGTGCGGCAGGACGTGCTGCGGGCGCGGGAGCTGCGGGGGCGTAACCGCCCTGATCGTAGCCACCCTGGCCACCACGGGAGCTCATAAACTCGATCTCATCGACGATGACCTCAAGTTTGCTCCGGCGCTGGCCGTCGCGCTCCCAAGAGCTGTAGCGCAGCTTGCCCTCGATCGCGACCTTGTTTCCCTTTGCCAGGAAACGGCTCACGGCCTCGGCGCGGGTGCCGAACATGGTGCAGTCGACAAAGTTGGGATAGTCCTCCCACTCGCCAGTCTGCGCGTTGCGGCGACGATCGTTCACGGCGACGCCAAAGGACAGAACCTGGGTTCCGCCAGCGGTGGCGCGCAGCTCGGGATCGCGGGTGAGGTTACCGGTGATGTTCACTCGATTGATGCTCATAACTCACTACTTCCTCTTGGGGCACAAGCCCAGTCCAAAACGACAGTCTTACTCCTGGTCGTCGCGACGGACGATCATGTGGCGGACCACAGCGTCGGTGATGCGCAGGACGCGATCAAGCTCGGCGATCTGGGTAGGATCTGCGTGGAAGTTGATGAGGGTGTAGTCACCATCGGTGAGGTCGTTGATCTCGTAGGCGAGCTTGCGCTTGCCCCACTCGTCAACGGAGTCGACCTTGCCAGCGCCCTCAGCGATCGTGGTATCGATACGCTTCATAACAGCGAGACGAGTCTCGGGGTCGAGCGACGGGTCAACAAAGAACAGCAGTTCATAAGCCTTCATATTGTCACCTCCTCTGGGCAAATGTGGCTTCAGGTCGTGAAGGTGCGCCTGAAGCAGGAAAAGACTTGGTAATAATATCTTTCAACCTCCCAGGCCGCAAGAATATGCAGCTACAACCTCATGACCTCCACATATGTCCATACTCGCACGGCGTTTCATGCGCATTCCAACCAAATGCTGACCAAAAGCTTGACGAATCTGTGGACAAGATACGGTGCCGCGGGGACAAGCTGAGCCAAGCCACAGGTCAACGGACACAAGGCTGTGGTCGCAAAATGCATACCAGTGGTCCAATTGATCGCCAAAAAGATTTTAAATTCGTTTGCTCGTGGTCTATAAAGTCCTTTTTTGAGCAATTCGCTTAGCATGATTTTGCTGGTCAGACTGCATGTGTCGCGCGTTTTAGGCACAGCGCGAGACGCTGTTGATCAAAAAATGCCAACTTTTCTGTTTGCACTTTGCGATTCCTCGTGTATACTGACTTTCGCATTTAACGGAGAGTTGTCCGAGTGGCCGAAGGAGCACGATTGGAAATCGTGTAGGCGTCAAAAGCGTCTCCAGGGTTCAAATCCCTGACTCTCCGCCAGTTAATTCCAAAGCAGGCCTTCGAGCCTGCTTTGTTTTTACCCCACGCGGAGGGGTGGCAGAGTGGTTGAATGCGGCGGTCTCGAAAACCGTTTGGCCTGTATAAGGTCACGAGGGTTCGAATCCCTCCTCCTCCGCCATTTAGATTGAGAAAGCTCCCGAGAATGGGAGCTTTTTTCTTTTGAGTCCCTTACAAGCAAATACGGCGGAGGAGGAGGGATTCGAACCCGCCAGGGCGCGGAGCGTAAAGAAAACGCGCCCGTGGCGCGTTTTTAGCGCAGCGCGGTCGGCGTAAGCCGACCGGATAAATTTTGAGCTCCGCTCAAAATTTGGACATCCCTCCTATTCAGCCACGCCCCCATCGCGTTCAACATCAACCCAGACCCCCAAACATGTACGTCACCCTCCAAAACCGACATTTTTCGACATCTTTGGAGGCTGATGTACATGTTATGTACCTACGCCCCCACCCGGCCCCGACCGTTTACCGAGCAATAGGGTCGCCACGCCCGACAACCATGTACTATGTACGGGCATTGTCTAAACCCACGATCCAAAGGACCCCATCTTGCCCGTCGTCGCTGCCATAACCATTACCTCACATGCCTCGGATGCCATGGTTGCCATCCCGTTTTGGCTCGAGATGTTCGCCGTCGTCGCGGCATCGATCTCGGGCGTGTTAGTCGCACGCGAGCACAAACTCGACCTGGTAGGCGCCGTCGCGCTCGCCGTGGTCTGTGGACTGGGCGGCGGTCTTTTGCGCGATATGACGCTGCAGGTGGGGAACGTCTACATCCTCAACCAACCGATGGCGCTCCCGCTCTCCATCGCCACCGCGGCCATCATCTACATCTTCCCGGCAATCGTCGACAAACCCGAAAAACTCATCCCCCTGCTCGACATCATCTCGGTCGGCATCTATGCCGCCACCGGCGCAGACAAGGCGCTGGTCTACGGCTTTGCGCCGGCGGTGTGCATCATGATGGGCTTTTTTACCGCGGTGGGCGGCGGCATGCTGCGAGATGGTTTTATGGGTGTGGTGCCGGGTATCTTCCAGCGCACCAACTTCTATGCCATCGCGGCCATCGCCGGATCGGCAAGCTATGTTTGCCTTGTCATGAGCGGCTTGGTCAGCAATGTCGTCGCACTGGTCGTTTGCGTCGTGGTGACCATGGGACTGCGCTGGCTGTCGCTGCGCTTTGATATCAAAAGCCCCACCGAGGATGACATCGCACGCTTTTTGCACCGCAAAAAGTAGGTGGCGCGGGCTCATCCTTCGAAATGCAACCGAGAGGTTCTTTTAGAGCGCCCACGCGTTGGGTACCCTGTTAGGTGCATGTCGAGCATCTGACGAAGGATTCACTATGCCCTGTAATCAATTCCCGTTGACCCAGCGCCGTAAAGCATGGGGCCGCATCACCATCCTATTCGCGCTCATCACGCTGGCGATCACCGTGCTTCCCACGGCGTCATTTGCTGGCACGGACACGGCAGGCAATGTCCTTGCGACCGACAATGACGTCGATCCGTCTGGCGTTGAGGGTGACCTGTACTGGGCCGGCCAGGCCCTCAACTTGGACGATGCGTCCATTGACCGCGATATCATCGCCGCGGGCGATACCCTCTCTATCCGCGACTGCACGGTGGGCGGCGCCATCCGCTTGGCGGCACGCACTATCGATATCGCCAAGACCACGGTTGATGGCAGCGTCACGGTCGTCGGTCAGCACGTTGTGCTCAATTCCGACAGCACCGCCAACTGTTTCTATGCGATAGGCGAGACGGTTGCCCTACGCGGCTCCACCAAGTCGGCAGCGCTTGCGGGCGATACGGTGACCATCGATGGCACCGTCGAGGGCGATGTCGAGGTTTGGGCCGACAAGCTCATCCTGGGCAAGAACGCCCACATCTCCGGCACCGTGAACGCGCACGTCTCCGAGGACCCCGAGCGTGCCGCAGGCGCCGAGGTAGGCGCGCTCAAGATCGACCGCACCGAGAACGAGGATACTTCCACCGTTAACGATGTCATCGGCGGTATCGTCGCCGCGGCACTCTCGACCTGCTTTGTCGCTCTGCTGCTCGAGCTCGTCTTTCCGCGCGCGACCGCCAGCGCCGCCGGCATGCTCCACCAGCGCCCCATGCCCCTGTGGGTGAGCGGTCTTCTGAGCACGATTGCTATCGTCCCCGCCGTCCTACTGCTGATTATCTCTATCGCCGGCCTGTCGCTTGCCGGAGCCCTCTTGTGCGGTGTTATCGGCATCGCGTTGGTGTCGAGTGCCTTTGCGGGGTGCGCGATTGCCCGCATGGTCGGACACAGCCAGAACCGCTACGCCATGGCAGCCGTTGGTGGCGTAATCGCAGGCGCCCTCACGGGGCTTCCCCTCGTAGGTGACTTCATCAGCGGCGTAGCCTTTGTCTTTATGCTCGGCTACGTTATCCAGATCATCTGGCGCAACGCCCACCTCAAGCCGCAGCAGCCGGCTAACATGCCAGGACTCCCCACCGCTTAGCCACCAACCACCACAAAGGTGCCAGGTTACTTTGCACCAACAAACGAAGCGGGGCACTCGGTCATGTCGACCGGGTGCCCCGCTTTTCTTGGAGGGTTCTCTAGTAACTTTTTCAAAACCAATGATCATCAGGTCGGTAGGCCTGTGCGTCACTCGCTACGGAGGCAGTACGCCATTGAGCAAGAAGGGCAATTATATTTCACGGCGACCTCCTCCCCGCTTGATGACGAGCGCGACAACAATAGCCGCCACTCCGATGGCAGCCAAAACCGCCACCAGTACCAACGTTCTATCTCCCGTCGAGGGCATAAAGCCTCGACCTGCTTCTTTGCTTGGGGTGTTGAGCACCGACAGCTCAATCGAACCCGTCCTGGCATCGGCGGTATCAACCCGCAGAGGGCTTTCGACCGATACGGTCACCTTGGGCTTCGCGGTCGCCACTTGTTTAACGTCCAGACCCTCAGCCGTAACCGTCACCGTACGCTTGCCCTCAAAGGCGGTGTAGCCCTTGGGTGCCGCGATTTCCTCGACGGTATAGACGCCCGCGTCCACACCGCTCAATTCCACATGGCCATCCGCGTCCGTGGTGATGCACGCGTCGGCATCCGTCGACCACGAGCCGTCAGTCGTTAGGATGCGACCGCGGTCGTCGATGATGCGCAGTTTGGCACCCGCGAGCGGCTTATCGTCCGAGCTTGAGCGCTTGATCAGACTGAGTCCCCAGGTGTAGGCGCACGCGTCATCGCTCGGCGTGCGGGTGAAGCCGGCGTCGCCGGACTGGTCGGCGAGGGGAGAGCGCGGGTAGCGCAGGTAGACCTCGTTGGGGTTGCCCTTCGCGATGCCGTGGTTGCACGCGCTGTTGAGCGGCGCGTTGTACACGGCGACCACGCGGGCGCCCGCGGTGAAGGCGTCGGCCCCGCCGAGCGCGGCGATCAGGTCGCCGGTACGCACGGTGAAGGTCTTACCGTCGACCGCTACCTTGGTGGCGCACTGGGCCGTGATGTCGGTCCAGCCCTTCGCGGGGTCGGTGCCGGCGCGGCCGTCCTTGCCGGCCGAGACGGCGTCGAAGCCGCCGTCCGCGCCCGCCGCCACGTACACGCGCATGCTCGCGGCCACCTTGGAGGGGTCGAGCCCCGCGCTCATGGTGTCGACGAACCGCACCGCATAGGTGTCGTAGGCGGTAAGACCCGCGGGGGCCGTGGCCGAGAGGCGCCAGTACAGGTCGTCGGCGACCGTGGCGTCGGCGGCCTTCTGCCAGGCGGCGGTGCCGTCCTCCAGCACATGCTTGGCGACCTTGGGGGTCGCGGCCTTGGGCTTGACGGTGACGGCGCCGCCGCCCACCAGGGCCATGATCGGCGCGGTGCCGGCCTCGCCCTGGTCGATGGCGTCGTCGTCGGCGACGATGAGCCAGTAGCCGCAGGGCAGCTCGGCCGTCGTGCCCGCGTTGAGGGGAACAGAAGCGGCACCTGCATTGCAAATCGCACAGGCGAGCCTTGCCGCCAGAGCGGTCGACATATGTCCGTCGGCATTCAGCCACTCGGCAGCCTCTTGCGCCGTCGATGCCGAGCTATCAAACTCCGCATCATAAAGAACGGGAAGGACAGCCTGACGAGCTGCATCGCTCGCCCACGCCAAGTCCGTCGCGACCTTTTGATCGGAGCCGGCTTTATCGGTAACAGTTGCCGAAAAGAGCTGGTATGCATCGTATTGCGTCGCGACGTCGCCGCCAATCGTGATGGCTCCGGCATCGGCAGCGCGGGCCGTCTCGGGCGACGCTGCAAAAGCGAGGATAGTCGTCATGGCCACCATCATGACGGTCAACAAGCGGCGGCGCAGTTTACTCACGGCGACCATCTCGATCAAGACCACGGTGGCGACGAGCATGCATCCACGTCGCGGCAAAACACAACAGCGAAGCGCCGGCAAGATATGTCATAGTCAAGCCAGCCCCGCCCGCCTCAGGTAGCGTAGTCGAGTACTTGTTGGTAAAGGTCGGCGGATTCTGAGAGCCATCGTTATAGGTAACTAGGGCGTCGAGCTGGTCCGTGCCATTAGTTACCTTAACCGTGACGTTGTACACGGTCCTGTCATAGGTGATGTGATCTTTAACATGGTCGACGGCGCCCTCGGGCTCGACCTCGGAGATGGTGTAGGTATAGGTTCCCGCCTTGTTGTACTTGACGTCAAAGGAGACATTTCCCTTGTCATTATTGGTCACCGTCTGGAGCACCTTGCCCTCGGCGTCCTTGAGCACGAACGAGAACTGCCCCGCCTTGAAAGTGCCACCTTCAAGCACTTTCTTTGCTTTAATAACCGCAGAGCCCGTTAGGCGATTGTCGTAGATCCAGATCTCGTCCTTTTTGTCATCGCCGATGATTTCGGAGTCTTTGACGATGCTCTTCGCTTTATTGAGCTCAGTTTGATACTCCTCATCGTCGGCATTACCCTTAAGCATGATCCACGTGGGCGCCGCCGCGGCATAGCCGTCAGGCGCTTTCGTCTCCACGAGCTGGTAAAGCACGCAATTTACCATCGCCTTGTCTTCTGCGCCAAACGAGATTTTGCCGTTGGCGTCGGTGGGGGCGGCTTCAAACTTAGTCCTTGCATTCTCGATACCCACCGTTGCAACCTGGTCCATATTCACGCTGTAGAGCGTAAACTCCGCACGCTCGAGCGTCGCACCGACCTGCTGGGCGTCATACTTGGTCATCGTGATGCCGTAGCCGTTGCCACCTGCGCTGGCAGAAGCTTTTTTAATTTCCCATGTTTGACCATCAGTCGCAGAACCGTCCTTCACACCCGTAAGCATGGCGGTATTGGATAGAGGAACCTTGTTGCCAGGGTTTCCGGTCGGGATAACCTCATACTCGACCTGGAGGTATTTCTTGTCGGGTACCTTAAGCGTCAACTTCGTACGCGAGCCAGTTTCATCCTTGACCTGCTCCACCTTCGACGAATAGTCCTTATCAGCCAGCGGTGACCAGGCACCATACACCCACTCATAGACCTTAAGCGTCGACGGCACCAGCGTGCACTTGGCATCCATGGTATCGACGAGCTCAAGGAAGTCGGTGCCGTTTTTAAGGGCAACGGCAGACTCGTTAACAAGAATGGTGTACTTAATGCGGTTGCTACTACTGACCTGTTCACCAGTCTTTTTGATAACGTTGTTCTTGATGGTGACGGTGCCACTGCCGGATTCGAACTTCTTGCTTCCCGACTCGGCGCTGGCCTTGTTGGCGAACTTCACCTCGTTTGTGGAGGTATCGAGCTCACCGCGCTTGACCGCCGTCTTGTACGTGAGCTTTGCGTAGCCGGCATAGCTTTCAAGCTCAGTCGTGGGGATGGAGAAGGTGACCGTATTGCCGTTGCGGCTGACGTTGTCGGCGGCGAGCGTCCGACCCGTAACGACCTCCTTGGCCTCGCCTCCGCGATGAAGCCCCGTATGTTTATCATAGGGGTTCTGCACGAGCGTATACTTTGCGGAATTCGCAACATAGCTCATACCATCCGGAAGGCTATCAACGATATTCAGCGGTTTCCCGCCCAGCTTTCCAGCTCCATAGTATTCGAACTCGCCATTTGCGCCCTTATTACCCTTTTGGCGGTTTGCATACACCGTCCAGTCGACGATCCAGGCGCCCTTCTCATCCGAGCCGTCAACGGTATGCCAATCGAAGTTCTCAACCCAAGACACCTTCGACTCCGTTTCCGGCTTCTCGACCGCGGGCGCCGTTTCTTGGTTGACAACGTACTTGACGGGTTCGGTGAACGGCCACTGTAGTCTCAGGCCCGGTGCTTCGACCGCTGCGAAGTTTGAGTACCAGCCCGACAGCGCTTCTGATGTGGTGTCGTAGGTGATAACGGCGTAGTCCTCGTTCTCGAGAGCGGCTTTCACGTTGTCGGTAACGATGATTTTGAGGTCGTAGTTTTTCTTTGTTTCATTACCCGGATAGCTGGTCGTTGGTCTCCAGTCGGTGCCCGGAACCAGCTTGGTATTGCCGATTTTAATGGTAATGGAGCTTTCGTCGACACCAAGCTTCTGCGACCATGCCGACTGAAACGTGTCTTTCACCGTCACCTCGCCTGGATGGGCCGCATTGACGATCGCCTTCAGCGCGACCTTCGTCTCCCACGTCGCCCTGCCCGTCGTCGCCGCCTCATCGTATCTCACGAGCCTCTTGGCGATCGGCACAACACCCGTCAGCTGCGGCGTGAAACTGCCATCATCGCTACCGGAAACGGAGCCTCCGCGCTCGATGGCCGCGCTGTTGCGCACAGTGTCGTACGAGCTCGTGTCGTTCATCTTGGTGTGATAAACGATGCAGTAGGTGGCGTACTTATCCTCAAGGTTGTTCGGGAACGTATAGGAAAAGGAATTATCCTTAGGTTCAAGTTTTCTTTCACAAATCTTGACTCCGCTCGCCTCCGAGTCGCCTTTGTAAACCGTAAAGTTGCCCGTATACGTCTGTTTTCCGTCCAGATTATCAGTGAACATGTAGCCGCTCATGTCGGCCTTGAGCTTGCCTTGGTTGAGCTTGACCGTCCACTTGATGTCCGACGGCGTGCCTGAGCCATTGGACTTCTTGATCATGTCATAGCCGAATGTAACAGGCTCAGCCGTAGCTGTTCTGTTATCGCTGTCGCTTGAGCCAGCCCAATTCCACGTTGCCGTATTCTCAGCTTTGATCAAATCGCCGCCGTTCGCGGCAACGCCGCTCTTCAGCACCGTATCGTACGTGATCGTGTGGTTGCCCTGGGAAAGGTTGCCCAGGCTGTCGAGGGTTACGACCTGGCCGTCGATCATCGGCTGGGAGTCAAGCTTCTTGCCGTCGAGCTTGAAACTGTCGTTCACAAAGTCGAAGTTGTCGCCCAGCGTATCAGTGAAGCTAACGTCCGTAGCATACGACTCTACGGTAAGCGTAACAGTCCAGGTAACCTTGGCCACGCCATCTGCGCCCTGGGAGAAGGTCCCCGACTTCGTCCCCGTGACTTTGCCGTCCTTGGTAGGGATTTTGATCGTTCCCACACCAGGGAACACGACAGATGCGCTGCTGCCTGAGCCGGTGCCCTTGCCTGCAAGCTCGAACGAGAAATTGGCTCCGACATAAATCTCCGCAGGGTTTGACGCAAGCCAGTTTTTGTCAAACGCAAAGATGACCTTATTGTCCTTAATCTTCCACGTGCCAGCCTTGGCGGCAGTGGCTTCCGGACCCTCCATGAGGTCGCCGCCGTCGTTGTCGTCAACGACAATGGTGTCGGGCAGCTTATAGACAGCGATGTTCTTCTCGGGCGTAGGCGCCTTGCCGCCTTTGAATTGTGCCGAGAAAGCTCCATAGAGCGTCGAAGTGGACGTTACGGGATCCTCGAGCTTTTGAGTGTGGTGCTCATCGGTATACAGCCTGACATCAACCGTCGCCGTATCCCCATCGATCGCAATCGGATCGGGCTTCGCAACGTCATCGGCGCGCACGGGGGATGCGCCGTGAAAAACTGCGGCGGTGAGGCTAATCAAAATGAAGATCAGGGCCGCCATACCAAGCGACCGCGAGCGGTGTGCGTCCATAGTTGTCCCTTAATTCCTACAACACAGTGTGGAATACGGCGAATCGTCGGATCGAACACAAACCCCAACATCAACGAGAACCTACCTAGCGCATTGCAAGAACCCATTGGGGAGCAGTTTCTAAGACGGTTCGTCTATGCCACAATGCATAAAATACAATATAGATACCAGTCATGTAAACCGCAGGTAAAGAGGTCTTTTAATGTAATACCAGTTGATATTTATCTGTTAACGGTTTTGTATCAAAGCGGTTATATCCTGTGGAATTATGTATATGTTTAAACAACTTTACTTTGGCTGGAAAGCCGCTCGGGGGATAACCTCCTCCACCGTGGTGCAAAGTAACCTGTCCCCTTGCACCAAAAAGGGCGCCGACCATTGCGGTCGACGCCCTTTCTTATTGGCGGTTATAAGCCCCAGCGCTTATTTGTTGACCTGGCCGGCGCGAACGGCAGCCTTCTTGCGGTCGGTGGCGTTGAGCAGACGCTTGCGCAGGCGGATGTTCTTGGGAGTAATCTCGACTAGCTCGTCGTCGGCGATGTACTCCAGCGCTTCCTCCAGCGAGAAGGTGCGGGGAGGCACCAGCTGGACGGAAATATCGGAGGTCGAGGAACGCTGGTTGCCCAGGTTCTTGGTACGCGCGATGTTGACGACCATGTCGCCGGCCTTGCTGCGCTCGCCCACGATCATACCCTCATAGCACTCGGTGCCCGGCTCAACAAACAGCTGGCCGCGCTCCTGCAGCGTACCCAGAGCATAGGCAACGGCCTTCTCGGTGGTCATGGAGATCATGGCGCCGTTCTGACGGTTGCCGATCTCGCCGGCGTAAGGACCATACTCCAGGAAGGTGTGGTAGAACACGCCCTCGCCGTGGGTGACGTTCATGATGCGGTTCTTAAGACCCATGATGCCGCGGGTCGGAATCTTAAACTCGAGGTGCGTCACGATGCCCGAGGTATCCATGCTCGTCATGATGCCGCCGGAGGTGCCGAAGACCTCAACGACCTTGCCCGAGTACTCGTCCGGACACTCGACGACGGCCTGCTCGACGGGCTCCATCTTGTTGCCGTTCTCGTCCTTCTTAAACAGAACGCGGGGACGACCGACCTGGAACTCAAAGCCCTCGCGGCGCATGGACTCCATCAGGACGGACAGGTGCAGGATGCCGCGGCCCGAGACCTCGACGCCGCTCTTGTCCTCGAGCTCCTCGATCTTCATGGTCACGTTGTTCTCGGCCTCGTTGAACAGGCGCTCCTTAAGCTGACGGGCGCCCACGATGTCGCCATCACGGCCGACGAGCGGGGAGGTCGAAGCCTCAAAGACGATGGACAGGGTCGGCGGGTCGATCTCGATGGGCTCGAGCTCGACAGGGTTCTCGGGGTCGGTGTAAACATCGCCGATATCGGTGCGGTCAATACCCACGACAGCGGCGATATCGCCGGCGCCGACTTCCTGGCACTCGGTGCGGCCCAGGTAGTCGAAGGTAAAGAGCTGCTTGACGGTAGCGGTGGCGCTGGAGCCGTCGTTCTTCACAACCAGAATCTGGTCGCCCTGGTGAATGGCGCCGGAATACACGCGACCGATGCCGATACGGCCAACGAAGTTGGAGTGGTCGATGGTCACGCACTGCATGGCCAGCGGGGCGTTCTCGTCAACCTCGGGCGCGGGCATGTCGTCGATGATCATATCGAGCAGCGGATACATGTCCATGTTGCCGTCGTTGGGATCGAGGCGGGCAAAGCCATTCATGGCGCTGGCGTAGACCACGTGCTCCATGGCGAACTCAAGCTGGTCGTCGGTGGCGCCCAGGTCGGCCATAAGGTCGAGACAGTCGTTGTAGGCCTTCTCGGGGTTAGCACCCGGACGGTCGATCTTGTTGATGACGATCATGATCTTAAGGCCGGTGTCGATAGCGTGACGCAGCACGAAGCGGGTCTGGGGCATGGGGCCCTCAAAAGCGTCGACCAGCAGCAGGGCGCCGTCGGCCATACGCAGCACGCGCTCGACCTCGCCGCCAAAGTCGGCGTGGCCCGGGGTGTCGATGACGTTGATCTTGACGTCCTTGTACTCGATAGAGATGTTCTTGGCGAGAATCGTAATGCCGCGCTCGCGCTCCTGGTCGTTGGAATCCAGGACGCGGTCCTCGACCTGCTGGTTGGCACGGAAGGCGTCCGTGGCACGCAGGAGCTTGTCGACCATCGTCGTCTTGCCGTGGTCGACGTGAGCGATGATGGCGATGTTCCTCAGATTGTCTACGCGCATGTAGTTCCCCTATCTTCTATCTATATACAACCGGCACGCGTATGCGGCCCGCCCAGCGATACAACGCTCAGCGGGAATATTGAGCCTTTTACCGAAAACTCGTTTATTTTAGCGATTTTAGATGAGAGGGGTTTCCTCACCTGCAGGTTCAGGGTCGCTCCACATAAAACCATCGCCGGCGCCCATGCCCTCATACAGCACATATGCCGAAAAACCACTCTCGAGCGTGGTTTCGAAGAAGCTCACGAGCAGAGCATCGTGATAGCCGCCGTCAATCTCGACGCAGCCGGTGTAGCCGATGGCATAGCGAGCGATACGGCCCAGGCCCTCGTCCTTAAGACCCATCTTGTGCTCGGAGATAAAGTTGGTGGCCGCCTCGAGGCACGCCTCTTCGCCATCCTCATCGAGCGCCGCCAGATAACGGTTGGAAGCGGCGTCCTCAATTGCCACGACCACGCCAGGGTTTTCACCGGCGGCAAGGTCGTCCAAGAACGCGCCGATCAGATCGCACACCATGGCGTCGAGCTCGGCGGAGACGTTACCGGCGTCCTGCATATCCTGTGCCATCTTTAGACCTTCCCATCGAGTCTGGCGTCATTACAGTTCTTGTGCCTCGGCGGCGATCTTAGCGGCAGCGTCGCGGGTGCGCATCATATCCATCGCGCGCTTGTCGAGCACCTTGATCTGACTGGTCAGCATGACCGCATCGACCACACCCCAGATCACGAGGCCCGTAGAGATCGAAAACCCAAGCGCACCAACTGTACCACGAAGGCGCGAGCAGATTGCCGCGACAAGGGCGGAGACGACAACCATCTTGATAAACGAGCCGCGGCGTTCGCGAAGCGTGCGGGCCTGCGTCACATAGGCAATGCGAGCCGCCTCAGAAGCCTCCGAGCGCATCTGGGCCTCGCGCGCAATGGCCGCCGCCTCAGCCGACATACCGCCGGCCATCAGCGAACGCTCCGCAGCCTGGCCGCCCCACATTTAGAAGTCATCGGGGGAGAGCGTATGGACGAACTCGTCGAACTTCTCGAACTCCCGCTCGTCGTCAACTTCCTCGGCATGGGCAGAAACGGTGCCCAGGCGATTCATGATGTCGTCCTCCACAAACATGGGGGCATTGCTGCGCACGGCAAGGGCAATGGCATCACTGGGACGCGCATCGATCTTATGCTCTTTGCCATCGGCCAACACGACAACCGTCGCGTAAAACACGGGCGGCTCGGCGCGAACGATTTCGATGCGTTCGAGCTTGGCACCCAGGGCGCCAACAGTATCGAGCAACAGGTCATGGGTAATCGGGCGCTCGGCGCGGCCGCTATCGATGCCGCGGCTGATGGCAGCGGCTTCAAACGAACCAGTTTGAATGGAAAGGGAACGCAGTGGCGCGGGCGAGTCCGATTTGCTGCAGCGCTCGCGAAGCACGATAAGCGATGGCACGGGACCGGCGGCCATGACGATGGTCTCTATGTCGACACGAACCATGGAACACCTCCGGTACGTAGCGGTTAACACGCGGCAAGGTCGCCGCATTGAATAGCTATACTACCCAATCTTTCGCACAGCGCACAAAACCAAAATGAGATTTATCGCAGACAAGAAAAAAGCCCCGAGGCAACGCCCCAGGGCTCTTCACAGTTTTGATGGTGGACCTGACAAGATTCGAACTTGTGACCTCCCGGTTATCAGCCGGACGCTCTAACCAACTGAGCTACAGGTCCATCATGGTGGAGGTTAGGGGGATCGAACCCCTGACCTCAGGCTTGCAAAGCCCGCGCTCTCCCAGCTGAGCTAAACCCCCACGGAGACAGTAATAAACACCCCAGCGGCGACTCGGCTCTCGCTGGGGTGTTTATTGCGAAAGAAAGTGGTGGACCTGACAAGATTCGAACTTGTGACCTCCCGGTTATCAGCCGGACGCTCTAACCAACTGAGCTACAGGTCCATCGCGCAAGGGATATATTAGACGAGTCGTTACGCGCGCGTCAACAACTTTTTTGAAAATCTTTGGAGTGTGCCCGCCGAGTGGGCGAGATGGGTTAGGTTTGCTGCTCGGGCAGTCCTGCGCAAGACGAAGGCCACATTAAGTGGCCTTCTTTGCGTGCGGAACTCGCGACAAACCTAACCCATCTCGCCCACTCGGCAGGCACGGGATCCAAGATCGTCAAAAAAGCGGTCGGCGCGCAGTGCGCCGACCGCCGATATATGGGGTCTGATATTTTCTACCAGTTAGGGCCTCTTACTCGTCCAGGAGATCCTCTGGCATGTCGTTGCCGTCGCCTAGGTCGACTGGGGCCTCCTCGGTGTCGGCTGCGGCCTCGGCGCCTTCACCTTCGGGCTTTTCCTTGGCTGCCGTCATGCGGGCGACAGCGCATACGCGGTCGTTGTCGTCGACGGTCATCATCTTGACGCCCTGGGTGGCGCGGCCGGTCTGGCTGATCTCGTCGGTCTTGACGCGAATGACCGTCGCGCCCTCCGTCACGATGAACAGCTCGTGCTGCGGGCCCACCGTCTTCATGGCCGCGAGGTTACCCTTACGTTCGGTCATTTGAATGGTGTAGACGCCCTGGCCGCCGCGATTCTGCTCCGGGTAGTCCGCGACCGGCGTGCGCTTGCCGTAGCCGCGCTCGGTGATGACGAATAGATCGCCGTTGCCGTTAGTGACTTCCATGCCCAGAACGCTCACGCCGTCCTTCAGACCGATACCGCGAACGCCGCTGGTATCGCGGCCGGTGGCGCGCACCTGCTCCTCGGAGAACATGATCGCCTTGCCCGCGGTGGTGGCCAGGATAATCTTGTCGCCCTCGCGCACGCGGCGCACGTTCAGCAGCGCGTCGTCGTCACGCAGGTTGATAGCGATCAGGCCGTCGCGACGGCTGCGGTCATATGCGCTCATCACGGTCTTTTTGACCATGCCGCTCTTGGTGGCAAACATCAGGTACTCGTCGGCCGGGAACTCGCGGCAGCTGATGACGCTCGCGATCTTCTCGCCTTCCTCGAAGGGCAGCAGGTTGACGATCGCGGTACCGCGCGCCTGGCGCGTACCCACCGGCAGCTCGTGCACCTTCAGGCGATAGACCTTGCCCTTGCTCGAGAAGAACAGCACGTACTCGTGCGTGGACGCGATGAACATCTCATCGATAACGTCGTCCTCTTTGAGGTTGACGCCCGACACGCCCTTGCCACCGCGCTTCTGGGCACGGTAGGCAGCCACTGGGATACGCTTAACGTAGCCGGTGTGGGTGATGGTCACGACCATATCCTCGTCGGCGATGAGGTCCTCGACATCCAGGTCCTTCTCAACCTGGCTGATTTCGGTACGGCGCTTGTCGCCAAACTTCTTGGAGATCTCGCGCATCTCTTCCTTGATGACGCCCAGAATCTTCTCCTCGTGCGCCAGCAGGTCCTCGTAGTAGGCGATGGCGCGGCGCAGGCCGTCCAACTCTTCTTGGATCTTGTCGCGCTCCAGGCCGGTCAGGCGGCGCAGCTTCATCTCGAGGATGGCCGTGGTCTGCTCGGGCGTAAAGCCAAAGCGTTCGATCAGTCGGCTGCTGGCCTCGGAGTCGGTCTGCGAGGAGCGGATGATGCTGATGACCTCGTCGATATGGTCAAGGGCCATCAGGTAGCCCTCGAGGATATGCGCGCGGGCCTGGGCCTTCTTAAGGTCGAAGCGGGTGCGGCGGGTGACGACGTCGACCTGGTGGTCGATGTAGTGCTGCAGCATCTCACGCAGGCTCAGGCATTTGGGAACGCCGTTGACGAGTGCCAGGTTGTTGGCGCCAAAGGTCGTCTGCAGCGAGGTGTACTTATACAGATTGTTGAGCACGACCTGCGGAATGACGCCCTTCTTGAGCTCGATGACCAGACGGATGCCCTTCTGGTTGGACTCATCGCGCATATCCGAGATGCCCTCGATGCGCTTGTCGTTGACGAGCTGGGCGATCTTCTCCTGCAGGGTGCCCTTGTTGACCATGTAGGGAATCTCGGTAAAGACCAAGCGGCTGCGGCCGGTCTTGGTGGACTCCACGTGCGCCTTGGCACGCACGGTAATGGAGCCGCGACCGGTCTCGTAGCTCTGCTTAATGCCGGCGCTGCCCATGATGATGGCGCCGGTGGGGAAGTCCGGACCGGGCATGATCTGCATGAGCTCGTCGACGGTGGCGTCGGGGTTGTCGATCAGGTAGCAGGTGGCCTCGATCGCCTCGGTGAGGTTATGCGGGGCGATGTTGGTGGCCATGCCGACGGCGATGCCTTGGCTGCCGTTAACCAGCAGGTTGGGGAAGCGCGCAGGCAGCGCCACGGGCTCGGCGAGCGATTCGTCGTAGTTGGGCTGCCAGTCGACGGTATCCTTCTGCAAGTCACGCAGCAGTTCCATGGCGGGCTTTGCCAGGCGGCTCTCGGTGTAACGCATGGCCGCCGCGCCGTCGCCGTCGATGTTACCGAAGTTGCCGTGACCATCGATGAGCGGCGTGCGCATGGAGAACCACTGCGCCAGGCGGACCATGGCCTCATAGACCGCGTAATCGCCGTGCGGGTGGTACTTACCGATAACTTCGCCGACCGTCCAAGCCGACTTCTTGTGCGGTCGGTTGGGGTAGATGCCGCTCTCGTTCATCGCGTACAGGATGCGGCGGTGCACCGGCTTTAAGCCGTCGCGCACGTCCGGCAGGGCGCGCGCCGTGATGACCGACATCGAATACTCGATGAACGACTGCTTCATCTCGCGACCGAACTCCGAAATCTGGAGCTGGCCGCCGTTGATATCCTCGCCGGCCGAGGCGCCGCGATCGACTTCGCCAAAGCTCTCCTCGAGCTCGGCGTCGTCGTCTTCTTCCTCATCATCATCGGCATCGGGGTTATAGGCGTCCGGGTCGCCGTCCTCGCCCTGCTCAGCACGGGCAAGCAGGCGCTTCAGATCGTCGGGCATACCGGCATCGCCGGCCTCGCCCATACCCTCGTTGTTGTTGATATCGTCTGCCACGTTACCTCCTCATGGTTTGCGTGGTCCATTAGTTCCCTACCACGGAGACGGATTACCAGGAACACCGGATAACCCTCCTAGGTTTTCCAGGTGCCCCAAGTTGCCTTGAAGGATGAGGGCGCACGTCTTGCGTGCGGCGCTCGAAATCCTGAAGGGCAAGATGGGGTGCCTTGGAAAGCTAGGCGTCTAAGAAACGTGCGTCGTGGGCGTGTTTCTCGATGTACTCGCGGCGATAGCCGACCTCGGAACCCATCAGTTCGCGCACGGCGCGGTCCGCAACCACGGCGTCCTCGATCGACACGCGCTGCAGGATACGGGTCTTGGGGTCCATCGTCGTCGAGGCAAGCTGCTTGGGGTCCATCTCGCCCAGGCCCTTGTAGCGCTGAACGGTATAGCCCTTGCGCTTCTTGGTGATCTTGCCATCCTTGGCCTTGCCGTCCTCGTCGTTGTCGTCGGGGTTCAGGCCCAGGCTCTGAATGGTGTCGCGCAGAATCTCGTCTTCGGGCTGGCGGCCGTTGGGATACACGTAATGGATCTTGTTGCGCACCTTAATGCCAAAGATGGGCGGGCAGGCAACATAGACATAGCCGGCATCGATCAGCGGGCGCATGTACTTGTAGAAAAACGTCAGCAGCAGGATGCGGATATGCGCACCATCAACGTCTGCATCGGTCATGATGATGATCTTGTGGTAGCGCGCCTTGTTGATATCGAAGTCGCCGCCGTCGCCGGCACTCGTCGTGACGCCGCAGCCGATCGCGGTGATCAGCGATTGGATGGTGTCGCTCGAGAACGCGCGGTGGTCGCCCACGCGCTCGACGTTCAGAATCTTGCCGCGCAGGGGTAGAATCGCCTGGATGTCTCGGCGACGGCCGTCCTTGGCCGAACCGCCTGCCGAGTCGCCCTCTACGATAAAGAGCTCGGTCAGCTCGGCATCGCGCACCGAGCAGTCAGCAAGCTTGCCGGGCAGTGACGCCGTCTCGAGCAGGCTCTTGCGGCGGGTCGCCTCACGCGCCTTGCGGGCGGCGTTGCGGGCCTTGCATGCCTGCTGGGCCTTCTTGACGATCTCGCGGGCGGGCTTGGGGTGCTCCTCCAGATAATCGGTCAGTCCATCGGTCACGATCTTGAGCGTGAGCGCGCGCATGTAGGAGCTGCCGAGCTTTGCCTTGGTCTGGCCCTCAAACTGCGGGTCGGGCAGCTTGACCGAGATGACGGCCGAAAGGCCCTCGCGCACGTCGTCGCCGCTCAGGTTGGCGTCCTTCTCCTTGAGCAGGTTCTGCTTGCGGGCGTAATCGTTGATCACGCGGGTGAGAGCGGTGCGGAAACCCTCGAGATGCATGCCGCCCTCGGGGGTGTAGATGTCGTTGGCAAACGACATGACATTCTCGCCATAGCCGGCATTCCACTGCAGGGACACCTCGACCTCGCCCATCTTGGTCACGGGCGCATCCGGATCCGATTTACCCTCGATATAGATGGGCTCCTTAAAGGCCTCGGGGACGTCTTTGCCGTCGTTGAGGAACTTAACGAAGTCGATGATGCCGCCCTCGTAGCAGAACTCCTCCACGTGGGGAGTCTCCTCGCGCTCGTCGGTCAGCACAATCTTTAGCTTCTTATTGAGGAACGCCGTCTCTTGCAGACGGTTGTGCAGCGTATCGATATCGTAGACGCAGGTCTCGAAGATCTCGTCGTCGGGCCAGAAGCTGACGGTGGTACCCGTCGAATCCGAGGTGCCCACGACCTCCATCTTCTTGACGGTCTTGCCGCGCGAGAACTCCATCTCGTAGACGTTGCCATCACGGCGCACCTGCACGACCACGCGCTTGGACAGCGCGTTGACGACAGAGATGCCCACGCCATGCAGGCCGCCCGAGACCTTGTAGGCCGAGTTATCGAACTTACCGCCGGCGTGCAGGATCGTCATAACGACCTCGAGCGTCGGGATCTTTTTGATGGGATGCTCGTCGACGGGGATGCCTCGCCCGTTATCGACGACCGTGATGGAGTTGTCGGCGTGGACCGTCACCTGAATCTCGGTGCAGAAACCGGCCATGGCCTCGTCAACGGAGTTGTCAACGATCTCCCACACCAGGTGATGCAGGCCGCTGGCGCTCGTCGAGCCAATGTACATGCCCGGGCGCTTACGAACGGCCTCGAGACCTTCGAGAATCTTAATCTCGCCGCCATCGTAATCGTTTTCGTTTGCCACACGTCCTCCTTCAGCTAAGAAAATGTGTACAGCCTTACTAGTTTATCGTAAAAAAATACCCTCGGGAGCGAGGGTATTTGGCTCTACAAGGCCACCAGATGCGATTTAAGGCTCTTTCTTGCTTTGCACGCCCTTGGCCCACTCGGCACTGGCTCTCATGGCGTTCTCGAGGGCCTCGCGCAGTTTTTGATCTTCGATGGACGCCACTTGGCGCTCAATCTCGCCGCGTTCAGCCTCGCTGAGATCGGCGTGCGGAGCCGGCGGGCGCTCGGTCACGGCCGGGCGCAGACGCTCCTTGGCGGCTGGCGGCGTGTGACCGGGCGCGGTCGTTTTGAATACCAGGCCATCCACATGTGCTCCGGCCCGCTCCATGCGCGCCCGGATGATCTCGCGCAGCAGCGTCATCTCCTGCGTCCACGAGGGCGAATCGAGATACACCAGCAGCTCATTGGACTCGGGCAGGTAGCGCAGGCCCGTCACGTGGCGCCCCTCGCGCGTGCCCGAGCACACCGCATTCCAAGCGCGATAGACCGCGCGCGACTCCTCGGCAGCCTCCATTTGCGCGCGGCGCTCGGGCGTCGCGGCCGCCAGGATGCGCTGGCGCTCGGCATCCAAAAAGCCGCCAAAGGCAACCGTTCCGTTCTCGCGCTCGTAATTAGCACGTCTCACCCATGCTCACCACCTTGGCTCGATCAAGCAGGTCATCGGTAAAATACCCCAGATTGGTGGTGGTTATGACTGTCTGGATATCATCACCGATCAGCCGCAGAAAAGCGCCTCGGCGCCCGGCATCGAGCTCGCTCATCACGTCGTCCAACAGCAGCAGCGGCGCGGTGCCGAGGATATCGCGCGCCACGGCCACTTCTGCCACCTTCCAGGCCAGCACCAACGTTCGCTGCTGGCCCTGGCTGGCAAATGAACGGGCCGATCGGCCCGCGACGGAAAACTCAATCTCGTCGCGATGCGGACCCACGAGCGTCACGCCGCGGCGCATCTCCTCATCGGCACGCTCATCGAGGGCCGCGAGCATATGCTCGTACGCCCAGTCCTTAAGTTCCTCGCGCCCTTCGGCTTGAGGCAAATCCCCCAGCGTGGACACATAGGACACGCCTGCATCCTCACCGGACGCCACCTGCCCGTACGCGGCGCGCACATGGCCCGCCAGTCGGTCGAGCAGGGCCAAACGATGCACGAGCAGGGCGGACCCGGCACGGGCGATGGAGTCGTTCCATGCGCCGAGCATCTCGCGGCAGCACCAGGTCTCCTTGAGCAGGGCGTTGCGCTGCGCCACGCAGCGCCCGTAGGTGCTCGCCAAGTCGGCGTAACGAGCGCTCAGCTGAACGCCAAAGTCGTCGAGGGCGGCCCGGCGCACGCTGGCACCGCGCTTGACCATATCCAGATGATCGGGGCAAAACAGCACGCTCGGCAAAACCCCGCGCACGCCGGCGGCCGCGCATCTCTTGCCGTTACGGCTAAACGAGCGCTTGCCATCCTCCACGCCCAGCCCCATATCGAGCACGCGGCCATCGCCCTCGAGCCTCAACTCGAGCTTGCACGAGCCCGTGCCGTCGTGCACGAGCTCGGCAGCGGTGGGATGCCTAAACGAGGCGCCGCTCGTCAAAAGCTGCAGCGCCTCTATAAGGTTGGTCTTTCCCGCCGCGTTGGGCCCCGCAAGCACCGTCACGCCTTCGTCCAGGTCAAGACGGTAGCTATCGAAACTGCGGTAGCGCGCGACAGAAAGGTTGCGGGCAAACATGGTCATGACGCAGCGCTAGATGCGAACCGGCATGACCAGGTACAGGTAGTTGATCTTGTCGTAGGACTTAAAGATACCCGCCTGCGAGTAGCTCTTGAGCTCCAGCGTGATCTCCTTCTCCTTGGACAGGGCATTGAGGCAGCCAAAGATGTAGTGGTAGTTAAAGGCGATGGTGCCCGACTCGCCCTCGGCCTCGACATCGATCGTCTCCTGTGCCAGGTCCTGGTCATTCGAGATGGAGGACAGGCCCATCTGACCGTTCTCGACATCGATCTCGAACTTGACGGCGGGGTTCGCACTCGCGATGACCGCCACGCGCTTGAGGGCGGCATTAAAAGCAGCCACGTCGATCTTGACGCTCGTCACGCACGAATCGGGGATGAGCTGCTTGTAGTTGGGATACACGCCTTCGATACGGCGCGACACGTAGGTGGTGTTGCCGGCCTCAAAGACAACCTGGGTGTCGGTGGCGCCGATCATGATGGTCGCCTGGCTGGCCATGATGCTCAGGGCGTCGTTGAAGGCGTCGGCCGGAACGTTGAGCTCAAAGGAGCCCTCGAGCGTCGAGGTCTCGACCTGAGTGTCACATACGGCCAGACGGAAGGAGTCGGTTGCCACCAGGCGCACGGTGTTGTTCTCGACCTTCATATGCACGCCTCCCAGGATGGGACGGGCCTTATCGGTCGAAGTGACGCGCCATACGCGGCCGACCATCTCGGACAGGATGTCGGTCGGGAGCTCCACCGCGCTTTCGATGGCATAGGCAGGGAACTCGGGAAAATCGTTGGCGTCGAGCGTGTTGAGGCGGAAGGAGCTCTTCTCGCATCCAATCAGCACCTGGCGCTCTGAGAGCTCAAAGGTAACCGGGGCGTCGGGAAGGGTCTTCGTAATGTTCGAGAGCATTTTGCAGGGAATTACCATCTCGCCCTCTTCTTCAACATGCGCGGCAATGCGATGACGAATCGAGATGGTGTAGTTAGAGGTTTGGAATTCCAAGATGCCGTCCTGCGCCTTAACGAGCACGCCCGACAGGATGGGAAGGGTAGATGCCGAGGCGACGCCTTTCATAACGACGCCGATGGCTTGCGTGAGCGAGCTTTGGCTGACGGTGAACTTCATCTTTTAATACCTTTCTATAGATATAAATATCTTAATAATAGTAATAGCACTGACGAAACTGTTGATTACTCCCAAAAGCGCTGGTCAACCCCAAAAAGAGAATCGACAGCACCTTGTGCGCAACCGACCGTGTTTTCCACGTTCAAAACCTGCGGAAAACTTTTCATCGCCTTGGGGTGAGTTTTAGACATGTTATGCCCGGCGTTTCGACAAGTTTTCAACAGGTGTCTCTATTTCCCTACGAGCGCAGTGTAATTTTATCTCGCAGCGATTTGAGATCCTCGGTTACGGTGCGGTCTTCCTGAATCATCTTCTGAACCTTTTTATAGCTCGTGCTGACGGTTGAGTGGTTGCGGTTGCCAAACTCCGCGCCCACCGCCGTGGTCGTCATCTCGCACATCTCGATGGCCAGATAGATGGCGATATGACGGGCTTTGGCTATGTTGGCATTGCGGCGCGGGCCGATGAGCTCCTCGTGCGTCACGCCGTACTGCTCCTCAATGACAGACTGGACCGTCTGCACGTTGATCTTCTTGGCCGACGTATCGAAGTACTGGCTTGCGATGGCGTCGATGTCGTCGAAGCTGAGCTCGCTGCCCTCGCGTTCGCGGTCTCCCGCCTCGCCCGCGCAGCGTTCGCAAAAGCTTTCGAGTTCGCGAATGTTGGTTCCCGATACCTCTGCCATGTGCTTAAAGTGCTCGTCGGTCAGGTGTCCGCCGTCGCCACCGTAGGCCGCCAACAGCGAGTCGTCACCCGCCTCGGGTGCGGCGGCTATCGTGTTCTCGTAGTAGCGCTGCAAGATCTTGTATTTCATCTCGTAGCTGGGCTCTGCCACCAAACAGAGCATACCGGCGTTAAAGCGGCTGGTCAGGCGCTCGTCCATGCTCAGATCTTTGGGAGCGCGGTCGGCTGCGATGACGACTTTTTTGTTATTGCGGATAAACTCGTCCATGAGCTGGAAAAAGTAGTCCACGCTCGCACGCTTGCCGATGATGTTTTGGATGTCGTCGATGATGAGCACGTCCACGCCGTGGTATGCCTGCATGATGGGGGCGTTGCTCTTCTTTTGGCGGTCGAACTCGGTCATCAGGTCATCGAGGTACGCCTGCGAGTTGGCATACTTCACCTTGATTTCGGGCGACTTTTCGGCGAGCTCGTTTTTGATGGCGAGCAGCAGATGGGTCTTGCCCAGCCCCGATTTGCCATAGATGAACAGGGATGTGCAGGTGCCGCGTTCGTCCGCGAGCGCGGCAAACTTGAGGGCTGAGCGATAAGCATGGCTGTTTTCGGGGCCGTAGACAAAGTTTTCGAAGGTGAATTTTGAGTTGGCCGCGAGCGGCGCGCCATCGGTGTTCTGCTCGACCGGTGCCGCAGCTGCGGGGACGCTCACGGGCGATGTGGAGGCTGGTTTTGCACTCTTTGCAGGTGCCTCGCCTTTCATCTGGTTCATCATGCGGCGGAAATCGTCGGCCGAAAGCGTGTTTTTGATTGCGATGCCCGAATCCTCGCCCGGTGTTGCGTCGTGCGCGATAGGCATGTGTGTGGCAGCGGGCATGGGCGCTGCCGACGTCGAGCCGGCGGACATGGTTTCACGGGAAACATCGCCGATTTGATGCTCGGGAGTCGGCACTGTGGCGGTAGCGGCCGCCGGGGGAACGACGGGTGCCGCAGACGCGGCGTTATCTGCCGCGGCGCCCTGCGGTGCCACGATGTTGAGCGCAATCGGTGCAAAGGCGATCTCTTCCAGGTACGCCTCGATGGTCGGCTGATGCTTTTTGAGCTGAGCGATAGCAAATCGCGAGGGGGCCTCAATCGTCAGAGTGTCCTCGGTCAGGCTCACGGCACGCGATTGCCCCAGCATGTTGATGAGGCGCGCATCTTGGCCGTCGCGCTGACAAAAGGCGATGGCATCCCCCAGGATGATGCTTGCTTCCTCGTCCACTGTCTCTCCCGTTCCTTAAGCTTGGGCCCGCACGCGAGCACTTCCGATTTCGGTCAGATGGTATTTCTGCCCATGTTTGATTACCAAGCCCACCTGCGCCAAATCGTTGAGCGTGCGCGACCAGGTGGGTGCGGAGTTTCCGAACGCTCGCGCCAAGTCCGTTGCGCCGCACTCTTGATGTTGGGCCAGATACCCTAATGCAGCGTTGCCGCGTTCGCTTACAAACACGTCCGACTGCGGTTGTGCGTATTGATTCGCCGCATTAGGATACACCATTTGAGCTGCTGGTTGTTGAGAACTCTGCATGGTCGGCATCTGCTGTTGAAAACTTTGTGGCCACTGTTGGTAAGGCTGTGGCAGCATCTGCTGAGTCCAGGGGTTGAGGTTTCCCTGCGGCATCTGCTGATACGGCTGCTGGTACGGCTGAGGATACTGCTGCGGATACGGCTGGGCATATCCCTGCTGCGGCGTATATTGGGGAGGATACCCTTGCGGGTACGGTTGGTAGCCCATTTGCGCGGCGTTTGGCATGGCCGCCGTCTGCTGCACGGCGCCTGTGTCCAGATCTGCCGAGCCTATGCCCTCCGGCATGTTTTGTACTGCGTTGCCCAGCGGTGTCTGGGGGTCTTGCATGGGAAAGTTTCCAGGCTGCTGCATGTGCGCCACGGGCTGCTGCATCTGCTGCGCCACGGGCTGCTGAGCAAACGTGCTTGATAGGGGATACGCCGGCTGCTCCGTCTCGGGGCGCACGGCGGCTCCTCGCCCTCCGGCGCGCTCGATTTCCTGCACGCGCTTGGGGTTCAGGCTTACCGTGACCACGGTGCCGTTGCCCATGTTGTCCTCGATGGATACGGCGCCGCCGGCGTTTTCCAGGTACTCCTGCACCATGGGAAACCCGGCTCCGGTTCCGCGGATGTATCGCTTCATGTTGCTGTTTGCGCTGGTAACGCCAAAGTCGAACGCACGCTCCTTGTCGTCGATCCCCGGTCCCTGGTCTGCGAATCGGATGGTGTCGCCGCCGTCTAGGATCGAGATGATGGGCTCTGCAAAGTGGGCGTGGATAAAGTTTTCGACAATCTCGCGGATAACCATGAGCGAGATGTGCCCGCCCTGTTCTTTCATGCACTGGTAGACGGTGTTGGTTGTCTCTTCTAGATAGGTGCGCACGTCCTTAGGTTCGATGACGATGACGCGCGGCGTCGACAGCATGTCGTCATAGACCGCGATGCGTGCGGCATACATGGCAGTCTGCGTTTTCGCAGCGGCCTGCTCTTCCTCGCCACGCTTTTCGCGCACGCCAGTGATGTGCTCGTTGTCGGGTGCCGGGTCTCCGGAATCGACCATGGTGTAAAAGTCGTCAGACATGCCGCTCGCAATCTTTCAAAAGGTTTCGAACAAATAGTAGCTCACCGTGCAATGTTTCTCATCTTTCGACAACTTTTCAAAACCTGTTGAAAACTTTGGAAAACGGGAGAAAAGTTCTCAACATTGCCAACATGACCTGTTGAAAACTCGATGAAATATCATGAAAAGTTGCCATGTGTCGCAAGTTTCGGTTGAGCTTATGGCGGAACCGTGTGAACTACGCAACCTTTTACCTTTGATTTCTTGACATTTGAACATTGATTTCCCTACAATCTTCAAGCTCACGTGTCTATATCTGCGTCCGCGCTCCCGCGGACACTCGAAATGCAGCAGGAGGAACTTAAGATGAAGCGTACGTATCAGCCTAATAAGCGTAAGCGTGCCAAGACCCATGGCTTCCGTGCCCGTATGGCCACCAAGGGTGGTCGTGCCGTGCTCGCCCGTCGCCGCGCCAAGGGCCGCAAGCGTCTCACTGTCTAGCAGCGATACACACATCTCGCATGAAGACTATTAAGTCTCGGCAAGATTTCGAGCATGTGTTCAGTCAGGGGCGTCGTTTCAATCACCCTCTTATTCGAATGACCATATGTGAATCGGTTGGCGAAGGCGACTCCGGAAGGGTCGCCTTCGTTGGTGCTAAACGACTCGGTTGTGCTGTCGTGCGCAACCGATCTAAGCGTGTGATGCGCGAGGCCGCCCGCAGCTGTGGATTTCCCGTTGCGGGTTATGACATCATCTTGTTCGCGACTCCCAAGACGAGGGTTTCCTCGCCGCAGGAGATGGACAAGGCATTGCGTTCGCTTATGAAACGCGCCGGCGTTGCCGGGGAGGAGCGATGAGCAATCACGTTTTGCGACGTGTTGCCATCGCTCCTATTCGCATATATCAACAGGTTATTTCGCCCTTATTGCCTGACGCCTGCATTTATTATCCAACGTGCTCTCAATACGCCATCCTGGCGATTGAGAAGTACGGTGTTTTGAGAGGCTGCTGGCTTGCCGTGAGGCGCATCGCTCGCTGCAATCCCCTGCACGTCGGCGGTTATGACCCTGTGCCTTAGCGGGCACTCGCTATCGGAGGAAAACTTACATGTGGGATTGGATCGTTAACATCCTTTTCGAGCTGCTCAAGCTCATCCAGACCTTTGCGGTCGACTGGGGCCTGTCCATCATTATCCTGGTGGTCATCATCCGTCTGCTGCTGACGCCGCTCATGCTCAAGTCGACCAAGTCGACGGCTCGCATGCAGGTGCTGCAGCCTAAGATGCTCGAGATCCAGGAGCGCTATGCCGACGATCCCCAGCGTCAGGCTGAGGAGATGCAGAAGTTCTACAGTGAGAACAAGTTCAACCCCATGGCTGGTTGTCTGCCGCTGTTGATCCAGATGCCTGTCCTGTTCGCTCTGTTTACGCTGCTGCGTAACCTGCCGCAGTACTTTAGCGACGGCACGTTCTCGTTCTTCAACATCCTGCCTGACCTTACCACCACGCCGAGCGCTTCTTTTGCCGATGGCTTTATGGTTGCGCTGCCTGCACTGGTTTGCCTGATTCTGTTCGCTGTCTTGACCCTGATTCCGCAGCTGTATATGTCGCGCAATCAGACTGGTCAGCAGGCCCAGAGCATGCGTATGATGGCCGTCGTCATGACCGTCATGATGCTTTGGATGGGCTGGAGCCTGCCCGTCGGCGTTCTGCTGTACTACGATGTGTCTTCTGCCTGGCAGGTTATCCAGCAGATCTTCGTGACGCAGAAGGTTATCGACAAGGCTAAGGCCGATGAGGAAGAGCGTCTTAAGAATGCTCCGCTGCAGGTCGAGGTTACTCGTCGCGAGAAGAAGCCGCGCCCGCACAAGAAGAAGTAGTGGGATAGTATTCTTATTTAGGTACCTAACTTTTGGAGTTCGTTATGTCTGAAGAGATCGTCGAGGATATGCTTGAGGAGGTTGCCCCGCAGGTCGCGGGCGATTATCCCGAGATTGCACAGCGTTACAAGGCTGGTGAAGAGCTGACCGATGAGGAGCTCGACACCATTGCCGATGTTGCTATTTCCATTCTGCGTTCCATCCTTTCGCACTTCGATGCGGCGAACTCTCCCATCGATGAGTATGAGGGTGACGAGGGTGAGCTGATTTTGGATGTAACTGCTCCGGATCTTGCTGTTCTCATTGGCCGTCATGGTCGTACCCTTGATGCCCTTCAGGTTATGTTCTCTTTGCTGGTGAGCCGCAAGCTTGGCTTTAGGTATCCGGTCGTCGTTGACGTCGAGGGTTATAAGAGCCGCCGTCAGGACAAGGTTGCCTCTATGGCTCAGTCTGCCGCCGAGCGTGCCATCCGTACTCATAAGAGTGTTTCGCTTCCGCCCATGAATGCCTATGAGCGTCGACTGGTTCATATTGCACTTCGTGGTAACGATGCCGTTGACACACATTCTGAGGGCTCTGATCCCGATCGCCATGTTGTGATTGTTGCTCGATAATCTTCTCGAGTCTATGCTAAGGGGACGTGGTTTCCACGTCCCCTTTTTTTGTCAAAAGTTCTCGATACACTGATTTTTGTCAGAAAGGAGCTTCTGTTGTTTGTACTTACTGATCAGCAGGCTGACGAGATGCTGAGTCGTCTAACTTCCTATTGCAAAGAGTATTCCTTGAGCGTAACTGATACCGAGCTAAGGAAATGTATTCAGCATTTGGATTTGGTTCTTGAAACAAATAAGAAAACCAATCTCACCCGTATTCTTAACGTAGAAGATGCTGCGGTACTTCATATCCTCGACTCACTTGTTTTGCTCCCTTATATCAATAAGGCTCCTGAGGGTGCTTTGCTCGATATGGGTACGGGTGCGGGCTTCCCTGGTATTCCATTAACGATAACTACGCATCGTAAAGCTACTTATATTGACTCTGTTGGCAAGAAGGTTGATGCTGTCAATTCCTTTGTTCATGCTCTTGGATTGAAATATGGTCATGCAGTTCATGATCGCCTTGAAGAATATGCTCGAAGCCATAAGAAGCAGTTCTCTGTCGTAACCGCCCGCGCACTGGCCCCTCTACCGATCCTTGTTGAGTATGCGGCCCCGTATCTCAAAGATGGAGGGTTATTTGTTATCACGAAGGGCAATCCATCGGATGAGGAGCTTGCTTCCGGTATGTCAGCAGCTAAGATCTGCGGCTTCACTTTGCTTCTGAATGACACAATCGATTTGCCTGAGGGCTTGGGCCACAGGGAGTTCATTGTTCTTAAAAAGAGTCATCCAGCATCCGTTTCATTGCCTCGTGCAAATGGCATGGCAAAGAAGAATCCGCTTGCCTAGATGTTTCACGTGAAACATAATGGATAGTGTTGATTGTTATGTTTCACGTGAAACATAACAATCGATGCCGAATCGGATTGTTTCACGTGAAACATCCTCCATTCAACTGCTTTAAATACACCAGGAGGGACCGTGGGATTTCGCGACGTTAAGCGTTCTAAGAGTGCAAAAGACACGCGTATCATTGCTATCATCAACCAAAAAGGTGGCGTAGGTAAGTCCACCACGGCTGTAAATCTTGCAGCAGCGTTGGGTGAACTGGGTCGAAAGACGTTAATTGTCGATTTTGACCCGCAGGGTAATAGTACGAGTGGTTTTGGTATCGAAAAAGAAGAACTCGATCACTGCATCTACGATGCATTGCTGAACGATGTTCCGGCGGAATCACTTGTTCTTAATACAAATTGCAGTAAAGTATTTGTAATTCCGGCTACTATCCAGCTCGCAGGCGCGGAAATCGAACTTGTCAGTGCGATTGCCCGTGAAACTCGCTTAAAGGATCTGCTTGAGCCTATTCAGGATGAGTTTGATTTTATATTCATTGATTGCCCGCCATCGCTTGGTTTGCTGACTATCAATGCGTTAACGGCTGCAGACAGTGTTTTGATTCCGATTCAGTGTGAGTATTACGCACTTGAAGGTGTTACAAAGCTGCTTGAATCGATGAAGATGGTTAAAACACGCCTAAATAAGAGCCTTGATACTTATGGTGTGCTTATGACTATGTACGATTCGCGCACATCACTTTCGAACCAGGTTGTGGAAGAGGTTCAATCGTATTTTGGTGACAAGGCATTCAAGACCTTGATTCCACGTACAGTTAAAATTTCAGAAGCACCGTCGTTCGGTGAGCCTGTAATTACCTATGCGCCACAGAATAAGGGCGCAAAGGCGTATATGAACCTTGCTAAAGAGGTGATTAAGCGTGCCTAGCACTAAGAAGCGCGGTGGCTTGGGTCGTGGACTCAATGCACTGGTATCGGAAGCTGAATATGAGACTGGTGGATCTGCAGCCTCAACATCAAATGCCGCTTCAGAAACTAAACTTCCAATCGAAGATATCGTTCCAAACCCAAATCAGCCACGAATTCATTTCAATGAGACTGAACTTCGCGAGTTGAGTGAGTCGATCCAAGAGCACGGCGTTCTGCAGCCGCTTCTTGTGCGTAAGCACGGTAACGGCTATGAGATTATTGCGGGTGAACGTCGCTATCAGGCTTCAAAGCTTGCTGGCCTTGAAGAGCTTCCCGTCATCATTAAGGACGTTGATGATGAGGAAATGCTTGCACTCGCGCTGATTGAAAACCTTCAGCGCTCTGACCTTAATCCAGTCGAAGAGGCTAAGGGATATCGACAGCTTATCGATTCAAGCGGTATGACTCAAGAAGCTTTGTCAAAGGCCGTCAGCAAGTCTCGCTCTGCAATCACCAATTCGTTGCGTCTGCTTGATCTTCCAGAGGTGGTTCAGCAGATGATCTTTGAAGGCAAGCTGACTGCTGGTCATGCTCGTGCAATTCTTGCGGTTCCGTATGAAGATGCGCGCATTAAGCTTGCTGAGAAGGTTGTTGCAGAAGGATTGTCTGTCCGCGCGACAGAAAATCTTGCTCCATTGTTTTCTGCCGGAGAGACACCTAAAACACCTCGCCCCGCAACGCCTCAGTCTTTTAAGAAGGCGGCACGCGTTCTGCGTCAGGTGTTCAACACGAACGTTCGCGTCAAGAGCTCGCGCGGCAAGAATAAAATCGAGATCGAGTTTAAAGATGAGGAAGAGCTCTCTCGAATTCTTGGCGAAATGATTCAATTTGATCAAGGAGGTCAGGATGAAGAATAAAGTTCTGACAGCTCTTGCTTTGGCTGCAACTGTAGCGGTTGGTGCATTTGCAGGATTTAAGGTCGCAACAGATGATGAATTGCGTGGTCGTCTGCTTCGTGGAGCGCAGGATATCGTCGATACGTCCAAAAAGAAAATGGATGTTATGACTGAGGATGTCGCTATGCGTACGGCTCAGGTAACTAAGAATCCCAAGATTAATCAAGATTGGGTCAATCATCAATGGGAAAATGTAGGCTTTTAGGTACCTAACAATTACTAGCCTTTTTTGAAGGGGGTCCTTGTCTGAACGCCAGAACAGGGACCCCTAATTTCTTGCGAAAAGTTCTTGAATAATCGCGCAATGCAAATTAGTGATAGATATGAAACAGCCCCGGTTGCAATTAAGCAACCGGGGCTGTTCGATGTTTCACATGAAACGTTTGGGTTGGTCTCCCCTACGCGTTTTTCTGAACCTTGAAGCGCTGCTTGAGTTGGCCACAAGCAGCGTCGATATCGTTGCCGCGAGAGTTACGAATCGTGGTCTCGATGCCACGGGACTCAAGACGACGCTGAAGATCTTCAACCTTATGAATCGGTGATGGCTTGAGAGGACTTCCCTCGATATCGTTGAGCTGAATTAGGTTGACGTGGCACAGCGTGCCCTCGCAGAAGTCGCAGAGCGCCTGCATCTCGGGGTTAGTGTCATTGACGCCCTCGATCATGGCATATTCGTATGTCGGACGGCGGCCGGTCTTTTCGGTGTAGAGCTGAAGGGCCTCGTGAAGGCGCAGGAGCGTGTACTTCTTAACGCCTGGCATGAGCTTGTTGCGGGTGGATTGAATGGCAGAGTGCAGCGAGACGGCAAGCGTGAACTGCTCGGGAATGTCGGCAAACTTACGAATACCAGGAATAACGCCGCTGGTGGAAACGGTGAGATGACGCGCTCCGATACCGATACCGTCAGGGTCATTAAGAATACGCAGCGCCTTGAGGACCTCGTCGTAGTTGGCGAAAGGCTCACCCTGGCCCATGAACACTACGCTCGTTGCGCGCTCGCCAAAGTCGTTGGAAACATGGAGTACCTGGTCAACGATCTCCTGAGCGATCAGCGAGCGCTTGAGGCCGTTCAAACCGGTAGCGCAAAAAGCGCAGCCCATGCCACAGCCGGCTTGGGTGGATACGCAAACGGAGAGCTTGTTGCGACGAGGCATGCCGACGGTCTCGACAGAGATGCCGTCGTGGTACTCGAGTAGGTATTTACGAGAGCCATCCTTGGACACCTGCTTGGTGAGCTCGGTCGGTGTGTCGAAGGCAAATGCCTCCTTCAGCTGCTCGCGGAAGACCTTGGGAAGGTTGGTCATGTCATCAAACGAACAAACGTTCTTCTCAAAAACCCATTCAATAAGCTGCTTTGCGCGAAAAGCGGGTTGGCCGAGTTCGGCGACAAGTTCGCGAATATCGTTTTGGCTCAAGTCGCGAATGTCTTGAGATTTAGTCCTGGGATTCATGGAAGCCTTTCGATTTTGGGGAAACGTAGGGGGTATCGCTACAATATGGTATCAGCTGCAGGAATTATAGATGAGGAGTCTGCCCATGCCGGGTAAAAGCCTAAAGAACATGCACGTAGCGGTCTTGGCGGGCGGCCATTCCGCCGAGCGCGAGATTTCGCTCAATTCGGGAAAGAATGTCGTGGTGGCACTGAAGGAGGCCGGCTACACCTCGGTGGAGCTGCTCGACACCGCTGCCGATGACTTTATGGTGACTATGGCGACCGGTAGCTTCGACGTGGCGTTTATCGCCATGCACGGCGCCGGCGGCGAGGATGGCGCCATGCAGGGGGCCATGGAGACGCTGGGTATTCCCTACACGGCGTCGGGCGTGCTCGCCAGCGCATGTGGCGCCGATAAAGAGATTTCAAAGCTTCTGTATGCCAAGGCGGGCATCCCCATTGCCCCCGGCCTGGCACTTGAGGCGGGCGACGAGGTCGATATCGATCGTATCGTCGAGATTTGTGGCGAGCGTTGCTTTGTAAAGCCCGCCGTCAACGGCTCTAGCTACGGCATTTCGCTCGTTCACGAGCCCTCCGAGCTGCCGGCGGCAATCGCCAAGGCTTTTGAGTACGGCGATAAAGTGCTGGTCGAAAAGTGCATCGAGGGAACCGAGATCACTGTGGGCGTGTACGGCGAAGACGACGTGCGCGCGCTGCCGATTGTGGAGATTCGCAAGCCTGAGGACTGCGAGTTCTACGACCTGGATGTAAAGTACGTCGACCCCACAGACATCCACCGCATTCCGGCGCAGATTTCGCCCGAAAACTATGCGCGTGCCCAGGAACTTGCCTGTGCGGCCCATAAGGCCCTCGGCTGTCTGGGCGTTTCGCGCAGCGATTTTATCGTGAGCGAGGACGGCCCTGTCATTCTCGAGACCAACACCATTCCTGGCATGACCGATACGTCGCTGTATCCCGATGAGATTCGCCATACCGACGACATGACGTTCTCGCAGGTGTGCGACAGCCTGATCCGTATGGGTCTCCGCCGGGCGTGCGTTGCATGCTAATCGAGGACGCCGTATCTCCTGGAACGCCGCAGTTTGTCATCGATTCTTATGCCACGCTCGCCGAGCGCGCTAAGACGCAGTCGTTTGGCCTCATCGAGGAGGACGTAATCGTCCTCGATACCGAGACCACGGGTCTTTCGGTGCAGGACAACGAGTTAATTGAGATTTCCGCGGCCCGCCTTTCGGGCCGCGAGGTCATTGACCGCTTTGATACCTTCGTGCATCCCAAGCAGCTGATTCCCGCCGAGATTACCGAGCTCACGAGCATTACAAACGCCGATGTGGCAGATGCCCCGTCGGCCGTCGAGGCCGTCGCGGCACTCGCCGACTTTGTGGGCGGTTGTCCTGTTATCGCACATAACGCCACGTTTGACCGTTCGTTTATCGAGTCGGTCAAAGGCGGCGTCAACGTCAGCGACATCTGGATCGATTCGCTGGCACTGTCGCGCATCGCGCTTCCGCGCCTGGCCTCGCATAAGCTGTCTTTCATGGCCGACCTGTTTGGCTGCGACTCGGTGTCGCACCGCGCCAACGCCGATGTCGACGCCTTGTGTGGTGTGTGGCGCGTGTTGCTCGTGGCGCTCACCGACTTGCCTCAGGGCCTCATGGCGCGCCTGGCCGACATGCACCCCGACGTACCCTGGTCCTATCGCCCCATCTTCTCCTTCTTGGCGGGACAGAACCCCGGTTCCATCTTCTCTCTCAGCGCAGCCCGCGCCGACGTACTCAAGGCCGATCGGGCCGATGATCGCGTTGATGCGGACGAACTGCCGGTCCTCAAGATGCCGAGCCGCGAGGAAATCGAGGCGGACTATGCCCCGGGCGGCCTGGTTAATCGCATGTATCCCACGTACGAGCCGCGCGATGAGCAGATTGCGATGGCGCTCGAGGTCCGTGACGCACTCGTTACGGGAACGCATCGCGTGATCGAGGCGGGGACGGGCGTCGGCAAATCGATGGCCTATCTGGTGCCTTTTGCCGAGGCCGCGCGCCGCAACAACATCACGGTTGGTATCGCGACCAAATCGAATAATCTTGCCGACCAGCTCATGTATCACGAGCTGCCCAAACTTGCCGAGCAGCTGGACGGGGGCCTGTCGTTTTGTGCACTCAAGGGCTATGACCACTATCCGTGTCTGCGCAAGCTCGAGCGCATGAGCCGTGGTCAGGTTGAGATTACCACCAAGCGCGATCCTGCTGACACGCTCACGGCGGTTGCGGTGATCATGGCGTATGTGTGCCAATCTGCCGATGGCGACCTCGATTCGCTCGGCATTCGCTGGCGCAGCGTCAACCGCCCCGACTTTACGACGGCTTCGCGCGAGTGTGCTCGTCGTCTGTGTCCGTTCTTCCCCGACAAATGCCTGGTCCACGGGGCGCGTCGTCGTGCGGCACATGCCGACGTGGTGGTCACCAACCATTCCCTGCTGTTCCGCAACGTGGCCGCCGAGGGAAGGATTTTGCCTCCGATTCGTCACTGGGTGGTCGACGAGGCCCATTCCATCGAGCGCGAGGCTCGTCGCCAATGGGCGCGTGTGGTTTCGGCAGATGAGTCGCGCGTGCTGTTTGAGCGCTTGGGTGGGTCGAGTGCCGGCGCGCTGAGTCAGGTTTCCCGTGACCTGGCTACTTCCGAGGGCTCCACGCTCTACCTGGGACTCACCGCCAAAGCGGCGTCGACGGTTGCCCGCGCGAGCATGGCGATTGCCGATGTGTTCGATGGCGTGCGCGAGCTTGGCCGCCGTGCCCGCGGGGGCTATGACAACGCGAATCTATGGATTGGCCCCGAGCTTCGCGAGTCGGATGACTGGCACGATTTTTTGCAGTCGGCCCATACCGCAATTGATGCGCTGGACCAGGCGGATAAAAGCGTAGACGCGCTGGTGCAAGCCGTCGCTGCCGATAAACCCGAGGTCGTCGTCGACCTGGGCGACATTTCGCGCCGTCTGCACGAGCTGGACGAGAACCTCAAGCTCATCATTGAGGGCACGGATGAGCACTATGTGTACTCGCTGCAGGTGAACCGCCGGCTGCGAGCGGGCGGGGAATCTATGACCGCCGAGCGCATCGATATCGGCGAGGCCCTGGCGACCGAATGGCTGCCCGAGGTGCACACGGCCATTTTCGCTTCGGCGACCATGACGGTGTCCAAGAGCTTTGAGCATTTCAACCATGCCGTCGGCCTCGATCGTATCGGTGCGTCAACATCCTCATCGCTGCACCTGGATTCGAGCTATGACTTTGATTCGAATATGGCCGTGGTCGTGGCGGGGGACATTCCCGATCCGCGCGATCGCGAGCGCTATCTGTCAGCGCTCGAGCGTGTGCTGGTCGATGCCCATCTCGCCATGGGTGGATCGGTGCTCACGCTCTTCACCAACAGGCGCGATATGGAGGACCTGTATGCCCGTGTCGAGCCCAAATTGGCACGAGCGGGCCTGGAGCTCAATTGTCAACAACGTAACTCGTCCCCGCGCCGCCTGCGCGATCGGTTTATCAACGAGCCGACCTCATCGCTCTTTGCGCTCAAGGCCTTTTGGGAGGGCTTTGACGCCAGCGGCGAGACGCTGCGTTGCGTCATTATCCCCAAGCTGCCGTTCTCGAGCCCCACGGATCCTCTTTCGTGTGAGCGCAACCTGCGCGAAGACCGCGCCTGGGCGCGCTACTCGCTGCCCGAGGCGGTGCTCGAAGTCAAGCAGGCCGCCGGCCGTCTCATCCGCTCGTCAACCGATTGCGGCGTGCTCATCTTGGCAGATCCGCGCTTGGTGACAAAGGGCTACGGCAAGAAGTTCTTGACGTCGCTACCCACGACTTCCTACCAGCGTATCGAGTCGGCACAGATCGGTCATTATTTGCAGCTGTGGCGTGCACGCCACGAGCGACGCCGTTAAAGCGGGCAGGTCAGGCTCTTCGCCATATCGCATAGACGCAATGCCCGGGCGGGGTCATCCAGTATGCGGATGGCTCCGCCCGCTGCGATTACCTGGCAGAACAGCCAGTGCTCTGACCCATAACGCACGGTCACCGTTGCCATGTCTGCCCCGTTTGGCTCAATCGACATGATGCCGGCCCAGTCTAGGCGCTCTGCCATGTCGAGCGGCATGAGGAGTTTTGCGCTCTGCTCCGCTTGGGAAAGGGATTCGTGGAGGGACGAGGACGCGGGCGTGTGGCGCTCCACGGAATCGTCGGTAAGGGCAAGGTCCTCGATTTTGTCCATGCGGTAGGAGCGCTGCCCATCAACTTTGACATCCCAGGCAGTCAGGTAGGTTTGATCACCATATGTCGCGATACGCAGGGGGTCGATGAGACGCTCGCGCGCCCGTGCGTCGTCCATCGAACGGTAGGTGATGCGGCATCGAACGCCGTCTTGAATCGCGCAGTTCAGCTGTTGCCAGTGCGATCCTCGGGCAACGGTATCGACGACGCGCTGGTTGTAACCGAGCTCCTCGGGTAGGAGGGCATGTCGGATACGCTCTGCTGCCCGAGAGTCGATTCCCATCGATTCGAGTTCGTGGTTGAGTACGGCGCCTTCGGCGGCACTTAGACGCAAGGGCAGCACACGCCCCGCATCGCCTGTCAGGATGATGCGCTCGCCGCGGCGTTCGCAGATGATGCGTGCGCCCGACTCACGGTCAGCGAGGGTCGAGACGATATCGATAATTTCATCGAGTGCCGCACCCGTGATATCAAAACGGCTGCAGATATCCCCTCGTGTCATACCGGCCTCGCCGGCAGCGTAGAGAGCCTCCATGATGTCAATCGCACGCGAGAGCCTTTGCTCGCTGGTGAGTTTACGCGCGGGCATGCTCGTGCACCGTCCTTTCGATGATGTGGTTCCACGCCAGTTTGAGCGCATCGGGGGCAACGGGTCTCATGCCGTCCATGGCGTGCTCCATGCAAAACGAGGCGGCGGCATTAAGGTCGCGCACGCCGACGGTCCAGGTCCAACCCTCTTCGGTGCGTGTGAGCTCCCCGCGACCGCGCGTAAGGCCGCTGACCATGTCGGCCTGGGCTTGCGGGGCAAACGAAAAGGTCGCCATAACGGGCTTGCAATCGGCAAAATCAAACTCAAAGAACAGGCGATCGTTGAGGTTAAAGTCGGCGGGGATGGAGTAGGTCTTCGAGGGCCGCCATGCGCGAACGATACGGTCGCAGCGAAACGTCCTGATTTCATCGGTGGCGTTGTCGAGTCCGCAAAAATATGCCACGCCCTCGTGCTCGAACATGCCGTACACGCAGACGGTGCGTTCTTTTTGCTCTCCGCGTCCGTTTTGATACAAAAAGCGCAGCGCGCAGCGTTCGGCAAAAGCGATCCACACCGCATCGACGGCGGGTGAGCGACGGGCGGGAGGCTCTTCTGCGGTCGATGCGCCGGTGAGGTAGGCGATCTTGGAGCGTATGTCTGCAAGCGGCGTGGCAAACGCGGCCGAACCGGTCGCAAGGGTCTGGTCGATAGCGTCGAGCAAGATGTCCGCGTCGTCTGCGGTGATGAGGCCACCGGCCGCAAACGTGTGCTCGCGATCGATGGTCCACGCGCTTTCTTCGGTTTCTTGGGCGCCTGCTGCGCGAACTTCCTTGATCGTGATTCCGCGTTCGAGGAGTTTTTCGCGATCGCGGCGAAACTTGCGCTTGTCCGAGTCGATATTGCCCGACCCATAGCCAAGATCGGAATCCAGGACAATTTGCTCTGTGGTCAATGGCTCGGGAGAGCTGTTAAGGACAAAGAACAGATTGAGGATGCGCTGGGCGGTCTTGTCGAAACCGGGCCCCGGCGCCCCCTTTTTATTCGTTACGGTTGTATCGCTTACCGTCATAGAATCCTCGCATGGGAAGGTGTTTGATGCCATGATTTTAGTCCGATATGGAGATTAGGCTATATCCTTGTCCGCTTGGGGCGTTAAGATGCCCAGAATTCGGCCGTTTGCGCCCGCTCGGGGTATACTTTCGACTATATACGGTTCTAATGTGCACACATTGGGCCTATTTGTCGGATTATGGATGTGGAGCGCACATGGCGAACACCCAGAACTATATTAACCACCTGCTGCAGAACACTGGCATCACGCCGGCGTGCAGCGAAGAAGAGCGCTTGGCTGCCGAAGATATCGCTCAAATTTTCCGCAACCACGGCTTTGATCCCGAGGTGCAGGAGTTTAATGCTCCCGCGCCGAGCAGGATGGCGTTTGCCGTTACGGGCATTCTGGCATTTGCCGGTGCCCTGCTTATGGGCATCGGCGGCGGTATCGGCTTAGTCGGCACCCTGTTGGCCATTGTCGGAGCCGTGCTCTATGTGCTCGAGCGAACCGGTCGCCCCGTGATCTCGCGCCTGGGTAAAACGGGCGTGAGCCAAAACGTCATCGCCTACCACAAGGCGTCGGGCCCGCTTGCCTCTCCGCGCAATCGCCCGGTCGTCGTCGTCGCGCACTATGACTCCCCGCGCGCCGAACTGCTCGCTCGCGAGCCCTATGCGCCGTATCGAGCGCTAATCGCCAAGTTGCTCCCGATAGCCACGATTGCTCCTGCGGCTATCGCCATCCTGCGCATCTTGCCGCTTCCCGGCGCGTTGAAGGTTCTGTTGTGGATTGTCGCGATCCTCGCTTCTCTCGTGGCGCTCGCCAATGCCGCCAATATCATTTCCAATCGTTTTGTCCTTCCCTACACGTCCGGCTCGGTTTGCAACAAGTCGTCTGTTGCCGCCATGCTGGGTGTCATGGATAACGTCGCCCCCTATCAGGGTGAGAACGAGTTCCCTGACGATATTCCGTTTGACACGTATTTTGGCGAGCAGAAGCGTCGCGCTGAGGAGATGGCGCGCGCGGCAGCCGAGTACGCCGCGGCCCAGCAGCAAAACGATTACGGCAATACCATCGAGTACGAAGAGCCTGCCTATACCGAGGACGAGTTTGGTCAACCGACCACTCCCGCGGATGAGGCCGCGCAGGGCGAGGCTTTTGATGAGCAAATCGATGGATTCGAAGGTGCTTCTGCCGACGAGACCCTGATTGGCGCCATCGCACCCGAGCCCCAGGTCCAAGATATTCCGGCCGAGGAGCCCGTTGCAGACGAGTCCACTGCCGAGCCGGCAGAGGAGCCTGCCGCGGCTGAGCAGGCCGAGCCCGAGCCCGAGCCCAAGCTTTATCGCAATGCCGCCGGCAACATCCGGTTTGGCTCGGATGCCATCCGTGCCCTGGGGATGCTTCCCGAGTCCTGCACGCTCGATTATGAAGAGGGCGAGGAGCCGACGTTTGAGCCGGAGGCTGCTCCCGTTGCACAGGAGCCTGCGCCCGCGGCCAATACGGCTGTTGCTCCCGCCGAGCCGGTCGCTGCCCCTGTTTCCGCCGCGGAGCTTGACGCAAAGCCCGCGCTCGATTCTGCAGCTGGTCTGGATATTTTGGCGCCCGCCGCTTCGGCACAGGTTGAAGACGAGACCGCCGACGAGGACTATGACGAGTATCCGCAGCGCGTGTCCTATGAGAGTGACACCGATTTCTCGACCGAGCTTCCCTCGACAACGCCCCATGCCGATATCGCTTCCGCGTTCTCCTCGATTGGTGCCAGCGCTTCTAGCTTCTTTAAGGGCGCCCTTGCGAAGGGCAAGAAGTTCGTCGACGACTTTGAGGAAAAGCGTGCTGCTGCCCGCGAGGCAGCCGAGCGCGAGGCTGCGGCCCAGCAACAGGCGGCCGAGGCCGAGCGCGAGCGCGCGGCACAGGAATTTGAGCAAAACGACGCCGAGCAGCCGGTATCCGTTGATGTTGCCGACGCCACGACGTCTTTCGAGGCGCCGCAGCCTTCGCCTGCGGATGTTGCTGGGGAGACGGCGACTTTCGAAACCCAACAGCCGGTCGACAGCACTGTGTCGTTTGATGCCACGATGACGTTTGAGAAGCAGGGCACCGCTATCGCCGAGCCCCTTTCCACTCCTGTCGAGGACGAGCCCACTGCGCCCGATACGGTCGAGGATCAATCTGCGGCGGAACAGGTCGCTGAGGACAGCTCCGAGCAAGAGCCTGAGTCCGTGGCCCCCGAAGCTCCGCAGGCGGATGAGTCGAGGCCCTACTCTACGCAGATCTTCACCATGCCCGCGCCGAGTGATCCCGGCGCCACGGTTGCCAACGCTGCTCCGTCGCAGACCGAGACGGTCGATGCTCTGATGGCTCAGATCTCGTCTCAGGTGTCGCCGCGCCCGAACATGAACATTCCCGACCCGGCATCCGCGCCGGCTCCCATGCCCTCTGCGTCTCCGCTGGCCTCGGTCCCCGATCCCTCGATGCCTTCGATGCAGCAGGCCAATGTCGCCTCGCGCACCTCGCTGTTCGACCTTCCCGACCCTTCGGCTCAGGCTAACGATCCCTTCGCGACGGCACAGGGTCCCGAGCCCACATCGGCTCCGGTTGTCCCTCCCGTGCCGGCCACCTCGGATGTTCAGCCGCTTGAGACTATCTCGGCTCCTGCCGCTCCGGCCGCCAAGCCGCAAAAGCGCGGCTTGGGCGGTCTGTTCGGTCGCAAAAAGAAAAACGAGCAGGACAGCATGAGCGATTGGCTTGGCGTCGAGGATGATTACGACGCCAAGAAGTCTGGTCGCGGCATCGGCTCGTGGGATAACTTCGAGGATGACGACGACGGCTGGAAGGGTGGCGCCACGTCTTCCGATGGAGCTTCCGACGAGGATATGCTTGCTGCCGTTGCCTCCATGGGTGATGACGAGCTGCTTGGCCACGACATCTGGTTTGTTGCTACAGGCGCTTCCGATTGTGACGGCGCCGGCATGAAGGCGTTCCTGGCCGCACATCGCGACAAACTCCGCGGCGTGTTCTTTATCAACCTTGAGTCCATTGGTGCCGGCAGTCTTTCGGTCGTGACGGTCGAGGGCGAGCAGCAGTTACTCAAGGGTGACCGACGCATCATGAACTTGGTCAACAAGGTGTGCAAGTCGTTCCATGTCGATTGCGGTGCATTTGAGATGCCCTATGCCAAGACCGATGCCTATGCTGCGCTCGAGGCAAGCCGACGCGCCCTTACCATTGCCGGCGTCGACGGTCCACGTCTGGCGTGCGCTCACACCGAGGACGATCTGCCGTACAACGTCAATCCGACAAATATCGCTACGGTGTCCGAGGTCGTGACCGAGGTCATTCGTCGTTCCTAGGTTGACCTATAAGGAGTCTGCGTGTTTTCGTACATCAAGCGCCACTGGCCCGTCTATCTCATCTTGGCTCTGATCGCCATTGCCCTTGGTTTTGGGGCCGCGTATATCGTGGGTGTTAAAGGCTCAACGCCTGAGTCCACGATTAGCGAAGAAGTGGAGCACGAGCAGAGTTTGGGAGCCGATGGCATCTCCGAGTCCGATCAAGCGCTCATCGACGGTGGGTCTGCATCTGAGGAATAGCCATTTCGCCACGAACGAAAAAGAGGCGAGCCGGGAGACGGGCTCGCCTCTTTTTATTACGTTAATGACGTTTCGATGCCAGCTTTAGATGGGCAAACCAGATTGCCGCGGCGCCGGATGTCATGAAGGCAGTGAGGCAGGCGGCGATGGGAAGGGAACCCGTTGCTGGTAAATCTTGCGGCATGGTGCATCGCTGGATGACGCGATCCTCGTCATGTGATTCAAGGTTGCTACCGCCGCCATTGCGACAGAGGTCAACGCGAGCGCTGTTGGCGAGTGCGGTCTGAGGCGTGTAAGACGACGCGGCCTGCATATGGATGACGGCACCGTGAATATCTGAGTCAAGGACGGCGCTCACATCATCAAGGTCGTCATGTTCGTCTTTGAGGTCCTCGCGGGCCCAAGATTCTGCAGCGCCTCTTGTCGTGAAGTCGGCCGATACGGCCCCATACTCAAGACGAATGCCCGTGATGGCGGTGTCGTCCAAAAGAGCGAGCTCTTTTGCCTCGAGGGTGACTGATTCCGTTGTTGGAATATCTGCTTTCCAAAGATGCCAATCGTCGTAATCGACCATGCGCAAATCGTCACCTAGGAGCTTTTTGACCTCGTCCGTTTTGAGCCAGGGGTTGTCATGCCCGTCGCTGAGCGTTGCATTGGCCTGTTCGCCCGTATCGATACTTCCCACTGGAGACGTTCGATACCACACGTTGCAAAGACCGTCGATGTCCCTAGCCGCGACAGGGGTTTCGATGGCGATGAGTCTGGCAGTGCCGTCCTTGGCGCATTCGAGATCGTCGGTGATGGTGAATTCATCAACCCAGGTATTCGACTCATTTTTAGCATCGAGCGTATAGGAGAAGGAACCGTCCATATCGGATTGTGCGACGGCCCGGTTTTTGCCATCGCCGTTGGCCACGAGACCCTTACCGATAGGGCGGGCAATCTCTTGCCGCTTGTCGACTCTGCCCTCGATCTCGATGGGTGCGTCCTTCATGGTCACCGTCTGCACTTCTCCTGTGGCCTTAATCTCAAGCGTCATGTCTTGAGCAAGGTCGTAGGTGCGCGGGGACATCACTTCGCGCAGGGTGTAGATGCCGGGCAAAAGATGCTCGATGCGATGCGGCTTGTCAGAGGAGGTCCAAGCGTCAATTTCGGTTCCGTCGACACCGTGGAGGGAGAGCCGGGCGCCATCTACTTCTTGCTTGCCGGTCAAATCGACTTTGGAGATGTCGATTTTGGTGTAGTCGTTAGAGACATCGAGGTGCGCTTTGACCGTAGGTGTTTCCTGGTCGGCATACGACAGCTCGACGGTGTGGGCACTTTGGTCGAGCAGGTATCCTTCGGGTGCCTGTACCTCAATAACCTCATAGATGGCAGTTCCGCACCCCAGCGAAAGGTGATTCGCGCACGCAAATCCCCGCTCGTCAGTCGTGATGGTGGTGACGGTTTCACCGTCCAGGGCAACAATGCTGCCGTCGGGGCGCACGATATCGCCCACGGCGCGGATATCAAAAACAGCGCCGGCAAGGGCGTGTCCGTCTACGGTATCGTTCTTAGCGATCTCGATGCTTCCTGTTGCCGCGTCGTCGTAAAACGAAGCGACCGCGACGGGCGTTAAGTTCATGTCGGCGGGAATCGTTATCTCCAGGTCTTCTCCAACAAGATACGGTTCCTTGGCGGAGGTCTCTCGTATGTAATACGTGCCCGGGTTAAGCGATTCGGGTAGGGTGACGGTGCCGGTTTCATCGGTCGTAAAGGTATTCATAACGGTATGGGCGGGATGCCAGGATGTTTGCGAGATGGGCTCACGGTTGCCATTGAGCAGCTGAAAGGTGAACCCGGCGCGTGGTACGGTGTTGCCGGTCTGAGCATCGCGCTTCACGATTTGAAGATGTGTCGACAGGGCGTGGTTGTCTACGATGTACTGAAGTTCTGCGCCGTCCGAGATCTGCTCTGCCGTGATAGTCCATTCCCCTGCCTGCTTAAAGCCATCGGGCACAGTGTCGACAACCTCGCGAATGGTGTAGCCGGCACGGTCATACGGAATGGTTCCACTGACGCCATCGGGGCGCTCTCCTGCGCCAAACCATGCTCCAGCCTGGTCTTTGGTCGATGCGAAGCCGTAGATATTGGTGGTCAGCGTACCAACAACTTGCTGCGAAGTGTTGCTTACCACTTCAAAGACCACGCCTTCCGCCGGCTGCTCTATACCAGACCCATCGTTATTGCCGTAGTCCTTGAACTTTGAAATCTCGAGGTCAAAAGCGATAGGGATGTTGGGGATGCGACGCTCGAGCTCAACGACGCCCGCGTCTCCGGGCTGATCGGCGCCGATGGTGTAGCTCCAGGTTTCATCGGAGGGTAGATAGCCCTCGGGAGCTCTCGACTCATAGATGGTAAAGGTGCCCAGGGGGATGTCGGTAAGTGTTGCCCGGCCGTCCTCATCCGTCGTGAGGGTGTGCGTCCAGCCCGGGGTAGACTGTGAGACGCAGGTGAACTCAGCGCCGGCAAGTGACGCGCCGACTTGGGGGCCTGCCCCTGTCGCGGCATCGACCTTTGCGATGCGCAGGGTAATGGTACCGGGCTGCTCATCGATGATGACATTCCCGCCGTCATTGCCGGTGGAAAAGGCGATGCGGTCACTCCTGGGGATATAACCCGCCGGAGCTTTGGTTTCGATCAGATAATATGCCGTGTTGGGCAAAAGTGTCGCCTGTGCGCGACCGTTGCTGTCCATCTGCATGCTGCCGACACGCTTGTCGCCAGCGCTCTCATAGATGTCGAACCTCGCTCCGTCGAGCCTGTAGGTATCGTTTTCGCTCGTGATGGCGGCGTTGGCTGACTGTTTTTGGAAGGATACGGAGACGGCCGGGAGCACGTAGAGCATGTCCTGACGCTTGCTGCCGCCCGACACAGTTCCCAAATAGCGCCGCGCGCGATGCGGTGCGGCTTTAATGCTTCCCGACTTTGCGCTGTCGTGGAGCCAGCGCGCCGCGGCAACGACCTCATTGTCGCCGGAAAAGTTTCCACTCTTTGTGACGCCCTGGGCGGTTGTATATGAGAATGATCCGTCGGTATGGGTGGTGCCGTTGAGCATCCAGACGGCAAGTTGGGTTGCGGCGCGTGCTCGATCGGGGGATAGGGTATGCCCGCCAAAGGATGTGGCGGTGGGGTAGCCATGGCAGATGATGGCCGCGAATTCGTCTTCGAGCCATACCCAGCCCTGATTGTAGGTGAGCCAGGGTCCGCCCGGCGTGCTGGGGCCAAATCGGTCCTGGTTCATGCAATAGGCAGTCGAAGAATCCTGTGCCTCGTATTTGCCAACTCCAAAAGGACCGCATTCATTGCTGATAGTGCGGAATCCGAGTGATTCGTAACCGTCGACGGCGAGCGCGACATCCGGTGTCATGCAGCCTAAAAGTAAAAAGAGGACTAGGAGCAGCGATCCTGCTGTGATTGCGCTGTGGACAGAGTGCGTGGGTGCGTTGGACATGGCTGCTCCTTATCCCTCGTGCGCCGCACGGGGAGGCCGCGGCGCGTAGGATGAGGCTACCCCCAAGGTTCATGCGGGTAAGTACCGGAACCTGACCAAACGCTTGACCGATATCTGACAAATGGCGCCTACGAAAGACAATGGAATAAATCTACAGGTAGACAACGGTAAATAAAAGAACGTACAGGTCCCTATCTCCATAATTGGCCTGTTTTTAGGACGATTCTCCACAGCTAAAACAAGCATCGTCACCCTTGTATAGAACAAGACAACCGCGTTATACTATCCCCCACATATGCGGGCATCGCCAAGTGGTAAGGCATCAGCTTCCCAAGCTGACACTCGCGGGTTCGAGTCCCGTTGCCCGCTCCAGTTAAAAGCACAAGCACGGCACCATCACGGCGCCGTGCTTTTTTCAATAAAGTGCCGGGACTCGAACCCGCCAGGGTGCGAGCGTAAAGCAAACGCGAAGCGTTTGTAGCGAGCAGGCGAAGGCGCCGGCAGGCGCCTGAAGCCGGTGCGGATTTGCGAAGCAAATACGCAGACGTCCCGTTGCCCGCTCCATCGAGTGCGGGGGACCTCGGGAATGTCGGGTCCAACCCGCTGTGCCCGTGCACGTGCGCGGGCCGGGTCTGCCGACCGCAGCCGGTGCGGATTTGCGAAGCAAATACGCGGACGTCCCCATGGCCGCTCTTGCGGCAAAATGTTAGGTTAATGCCTGCTGCCCATACTTGCACCTGCGCACGGTACAATGGTTAAGTTACGACCAACGTGCCAATAACCAAAAAGGAGCCGCTATGATCGACCGCTATACCCGCCCGGAGATGGGACACATCTTCTCCCTCGAGAACAAGTACGCCATTTGGCAGGAGATTGAGGTCCTGGCCTGCGAGGCTCAGGCGGAGCTCGGCAAGATCGGTATTTCCAAAGAAGAGGCCCAGTGGATTCGCGACCACGCCAACTTCGAGAAGGCGAAGGTTGACGAGATCGAGGAGGTCACGCGCCACGATGTCATCGCCTTCCTGACCAACATGAAGGAGTACATCGACGCCGATGTTCCCGAGGGCGACCCCAAGCCCAGCCGCTGGGTTCACTACGGCATGACCAGCTCCGACCTGGGCGATACGGCTCTGTGCTACCAGCTCACCCAGGCCTGTGACCTGATTATCGAGGACGTTAAGAAGCTTGGCGAGATCTGCAAGCGCCGTGCCTTCGAGGAACGCAATACGCTCTGCGCCGGCCGCACCCATGGCATCCATGCCGAGCCGATGACCTTCGGTATGAAGTTTGGCTCTTGGGCATGGGAACTCAAGCGCGACCTCGATCGTCTTGAGGACGCTCGCAAGAACGTTGCCTTCGGTGCCATCTCGGGTGCCGTCGGCACCTACAGCTCCATCGAGCCGTTCGTCGAGGAGTACGTCTGCGAGCACCTGGGCCTGGTCCACGATCCGCTGTCCACGCAGGTCATCAGCCGCGATCACCACGCCTACCTTGCCGGCGTGCTTGCCACCACGGCGGCCACCTGCGAGCGCATCGCGACCGAGGTTCGCAATCTGCAGAAGACCGATACGCTCGAGGCCGAGGAGCCGTTCCGCAAGGGTCAAAAGGGCAGCTCCGCCATGCCGCACAAGCGCAACCCGATCACTATGGAGAAGGTCTGTGGCCTGTCGCGCGTCGTGAAGTCCAACGCCCAGGTCGCCTTCGACAACGTCGCCCTGTGGCACGAGCGCGATATTTCGCACTCCTCTGCCGAGCGCGTCGCCCAGGCCGATAGCTTCATCGCACTCGACCACATGTTCCAGTGCCTCATTCGCGTCATCGACGGCCTGCAGCTGTATCCGGCTCGCATGATGGCCAACCTCAACAAGACCCGCGGCCTCATCTTCTCCTCCAAGGTGCTGCTGGCCCTCGTCGACACGGGCATCACCCGCGAGGACGCCTACGCTATCGTGCAGGAAAATGCCATGGCCACCTGGCACGAGGTGCAGGACTGTGTCTCCGGCCCCACCTTTAAGGAGCGTCTCGAGGCCGATCCGCGCTGCACCGTCAGCCAGGAGAAGCTCGACGAGATCTTCGATCCGTGGGACTTCCTCACCCGTATCGACACGGTCTTCGATCGCTTGGAGCAGTTGAGCTTCGAGTAGGGTTGACCTAATTCGACCGCTTGCGGTTGCATTTCGACCATTGGTGCCTTGCCCGTCTTGGGCGAGGCGCTTTTTTATTGCCGCATCAGCCCCGGGTATACAATAAAATCCGACTGCTGTTTCGATGAAGGGAGGCGCGTGCCCGGACGCATCAAGCGAGCCGCCATCGTCTCGTTTACGCTCATGCTCCTTGTTGCCGCCTGTGTGGCCGCCCTGACGTATACCGTTCGAAGCAGTTCTTCCTCCTCGAATGAAGCCGACAAAGATCTCCCGGTACTCAAAATCGGCGTTACGGATAACGATCCCTATGTGTATGTCGATACCACGGGCGATTACGCCGGTATCGATATCGATATCGCCCGCGAGGCGTGTGAGCGTGCGGGGCTCAAGCCACAGTTTGTCGATATTGACTGGAACGATCGCGACCGGCTGCTCGAAAACGGCGATATCGATTGCCTATGGTGTGATTATTCTCCCTGTTATCGCGAGGATAAGTATTACTGGACCGAGCCGTATCTAACCGTGACGGTCTCGGTTGCCGCCAAGAAAACGAGTGGCATCAAGTCCTTGGCGCATCTCGATGGAAGCAAGACCATCGCGGTGATCGCGGGCTCGGTGAGCGAACGCCGATTGCTCGCCGGGGATCTGGAAATCTCGCCGGACGTGCAAATCAAATCGTATGGTTCTGCCGAGCTCTGCAAAGCCGCCCTCGCCAAAGGGTATGTCGACTGTTGGATGGCGGACGTTCAGTCGCTTGACCGACTTGTCGCCCGGTATCCCGGCATTTACCGCGTGTTCGCTGATAACGTTATGACGGTCGATCTGGGCGTCGCGTTTGATGACAGCTATGAAGGACCGATCGTAAAGGATCTCAATACCGCATTGTTTGCCATGGATCGAGATGGCACGACTGACCGTATTGTGGGCAATTACAAGACGGGAACGACGACGGGCGGGCAAGGAGCGGAATCATGACAAATGATGAGCACCGCTTGCGTCGAAAGACTCTGACCGTCATAGCTGTCGGCGTTATTGTCAGCGCTGTCTTGTTAGGCCTGTTGTATACGGTTGGAACCCATCGCTGTCTCGAAAAAACGCTTGGGTTTGGCCAAGAAACCATGGTGTTTTTGGAAAACGCTTGCGAAAAATATGACCGCTACGAACAGGGGAGAAAAACCGAGGAGACGCACGATTTGCTCGCCGCGGTCGAATCGTTTGCGACGTTCCTGTCCTCTGATCGCGTTGAGGTTAACGACGATCTTATCGAGCAATTTGTCCATGCCGAGAACCTTTCGGGGCTGATGGTCATGGACTCCGATGGCCATATGGCTGCCCACTACGACATCGATGGTCGCGATCCGCTTATGTTGTGGCGAGAGGAGCTGGCCTGTGCGCCGGTCGCATCGATGTATCAAGGTTCCAAAGTGACCTACTCAACTGTCGTCGAGCGCCGTGGTGTCGTTTTTGCCGTCTGTGCTGTCCCGTATGGCGACGGCGTTGCCTTGGCATACCGCTCATTTGTTTCCGATCCAGCGGACGACTATTCATATGCCATAGCCGACGTGCTTTCGAACAGCACCTTCCACCAGGGCCCCATGGTGCTTGTTGTGGAGGGTGCGGAGATTGTCTCATCCAACAGTGCCGATGCTGACGTGTCGCTCGCCCGACTCCTCACCAGCGCAGGAGTTGAGTGGAAAGACGACGGCCTGACGCGCATCGAATATCGAGGAGACAAATGGTACGCGGTGCGTGCGGCATACAAGGACTACCGCCTGTTTGCGCTGTATCCCAAATCTGAGGTCATGTCTGGCAGGATCACATTTGTCGCCGCTGGCGTCTTGGTGTGCCTTGCGTTTTGGGTCGTGGTACTGTTGGCTCGAAATATCGTTGATCGCCGCAATTTGGTCGAAAAGGATAAACAGCTTGGCATCATCAATGCCATAAGCGCCATCTACGATTCGACCTTCCTTTTGCATCTCGACACCCTCGAGATCGAGGGAATCAATATGTCGCCGGCGATAGCGAAGATATTTGCCGAGCACAGCGAGGCATATGACTTTATGGACACGGTCTGCCGGGATATCGTGAGCCCCGAAAGCCGCGAAGCGGTTGTGGGACTCGTAGATATAAGTACGCTTCGCGAACGTATGGAGGGCGTACCGTACTTGGCTGCCGAGGTGCGAGATTGTCGAGGCGCTTGGTACTCGCTACAGGTTGTCCCCCAGCATCGCGATGAGCAAGGCCGGCTGGAGTCGGTCGTCGTGGCGACGCACAACATATCGATGGTCAAGCATGCCGAGGAGCTGTCATACCAAGATAAACTGACGGGGCTTCGCAACCGCAACTATCTTGAATCGCGCGGAGATAGCCTGGTAAACGAGGGCTTGCCCGTGAGCGTGATTATGCTGGACTGTAATTATCTCAAGCGGACCAACGACATCTGTGGTCACGAGATGGGGGATGAACTGCTGCGACGGACGGCGTCCGTGCTGCGGCGGGTGGCTGGTGCGGATTACCTGCCGATGCGCGTTGGCGGCGATGAGTTTTTGCTGGTTTGCCCCCATACTGACAACGAGTCTGCGCTCGGGCTGGAACAGGATCTTCGTCTCGGTCTTGCCGCGGTAAGCGATGAGGCCCTGACGGTCAGCGCATCGATTGGCGTGGCGACCGTCGAGACGGCTGGAAATACGCTGGCCGATGTATATCGTGTCGCCGACCACAATATGTATCGGGAGAAGCGCATGGTCCACGCACGGGGTGCGGACTGCTAATCTTGCCCCCACCAGTTCATGCATCGTAGGATGTTGAATCGGTGCTTGCGATAATAAGTCGGCCCAGGCGGGGATAATAGACGTCTGAAATTTCTTTCTGAGAGGGGATCTCAATGATTAGTTTTGACTACAAGCCTCAGGGTGTATGCTCTCGCAATATCCACCTTGACCTTTCCGATGACGGCAACAAGGTGATGGGCGTTGAGTTTACCGGCGGCTGCGACGGCAATCTCAAGGCTATCTCCAAGCTGGTCGAGGGTGCTCCTGCCGATCGCGTAATCGAGGTTCTCGCCGGTAATACCTGCGGTATGAAAAAGACTTCTTGCGCCGACCAGCTTACACGCGCTATCGAGGCCGCTCGCGCCGAGATCGCCTAATGGGTATTGCCGACCACATCAAGAACGGAATATCGCGCCGTGGCTTTGTGCTCGGCGGAGCTGCCGCGGGCGCTGCCACGGTGCTTGCCGGATGCTCGAAAAAAACAGGCACCAGCGATGATGCCGCCGGCGAGCCGCAGGTTATCAAAGATGACTCAAAAATCGTCTCGATTACGGATGAGTACGAGGCCGTCGAAATCGACCTCGAGCCTGCAGCTTCATGGACATTGCCTCTGGGTACGCTGCTGTACTACTGCGACGGCGATTACGCCGCGGCGATGATGGCACCCGCATCGGCGCGGCATGCCAACACGCTCGGTGTGCTCAACCTGGGCGACGGCTCGCTCACGACACTCATCGAGAATCCCATCGAAGGTACAGGGTATTCGTTTTACGATGTCCGCGCCGGCGATGGCGTATTTGCTTGGGTCGAGATGAACTTTGCAAATGCATCATGGAAGCTCTATGCGCAAAATACGGCAGGTGCGTCGCTTGCCGGCGATGCGGTCGAGCTCGACCGAGGCGGCAAGGATTACGATCCGCCGCTGTTTACGGCGTTCGGATCGTCCGTCATTTGGTACAAGATGCCTGCTGCAGGTGGCAATAAGACGAGTCATGACTCGCATTGCTACCGCCGCTCGCTCGATGAGGCAAAGGCCGAGGCCATTTGGAAGTCAACGGGTCGCTTTGCATCCGCCCCGCGCGTGAGTGACGGCATCTTGACTATCTCCCCGCGTGTGCGCAACGACGAGGGCGTCTACTACGGCATGACGGCGATCGACCTGACGGACGGCAACAATACCAAGAGAGCTCAGCTAGTCCTTCCCTCATCGGTGTCTCCCTTCGAGGCCGTATATATGGGCGACACGTTTGTGTTCTCCATCGAGGCCACCTATAGCGGCGTGGGGAGTCTAGGCAACATGGGCACCTATATCGGTAACGAGAATGGGACGTTCCTATTCCTGTCGCGCGAGCCGCTTGCGTGTGCTGCCGGCAGAAAAGGCAAATATCTGGTTAAGGTTCAGGCATCGCATTTTCTGATCGATACCTCCGCCAAAACCTATGGTTCGCTGCTGTCGCCCGACCGCGCTCTCGAATATGGCGATTATCCAGCTACGGCGGGTAAATCGAATACGTTTTTAACCTATGCCACGGTGCGTAATAGCCAAGGAATCCCCGAGACGGTTACCGCCCGCCTGTTCTCTCTTTAGCGCCGAGGGGTTAAAAGGCCGCCAACGGGGGAATAAACGCGTTGTAATTGTGAGTGCCGCCCGCCGAGCCGCCGCACTGTAGCGGTGCTCGGTGGGCATAGGTGCGTTAAAATGGGCTTGTTCTTAGCTAATTGAGACAGGGGGGCCGTGTTATGGCTTCAGATGCAAAAAAGATTCTGCTGGTCGAGGACGAGAAGGCAATCCGTGACGCTGTCGCTGCCTATCTCGAGCGCGAGGGCTACTGGGTTGTTGGCGTCGGCGACGGCCAGTCTGCGATCGAGGAGTTCGAGAAGCACCAGTTCGACCTGGTTGTGCTCGACCTTATGCTCCCCAAGATTCCCGGCGAGCGCGTTTGCCGCACGATTCGCGATACCTCGGATGTGCCCATTATCATGCTGACTGCCAAGGGCGAGATCGAGGACCGTATTATCGGTCTTGAGCTTGGTGCCGACGACTACCTGATCAAGCCGTTCTCGCCGCGCGAGCTCGTCGCCCGCGTCCGTGCTCTGTTCCGTCGTGCTCACCAGGCCGATGAGCCCGCCGTTGAGGTGCTCGACTTTGGCGATCTGGTCATCGATATCTCGGGCCACAAGATTTTGGTCGAGGACAAGGAAGTGGACCTGACTGCTTCCGAGTTTAAGCTGCTCACCACGCTTGCTCGCCATCCCGGTCGCGTCTATAACCGTATGGAGCTGGTCGAGAAGGTGCTCGGCTACGACTTTGAGGGCTACGAGCGCACCATCGACAGCCATGTGAAGAACCTTCGCGCCAAGCTGGGCGATGACCCCAAGAAGCCTAAGTGGCTCTACACCGTTCACGGCGTCGGCTATCGCTTTGAGGCTCCGGCCAAGACCGATAAGTCGGACGAGAAATAGGGAAATCACATATGACACCTGCGCGCTTTGAAATCGGACAAAAGCACAAGCAGGAGAACGAGGCGGGTTCCAAGGCGAGTTGGAACACGCCTCGTTCCGATTCACGGCCAGCGATGAGCTATCCCTCGCGCATGGCATTGGCTTTTGCCCTGACGTCGCTCATGACGGTATTGGTGCTGGTGGGCGTTGTCTCCGTTGTGTGGGGCACCGTCTTTTCGGATTACACGCGCTCCAATATCGTCGAGATCGCCAATTCTGCTGCCGAAAAGCTTGCGACGTCGTATGAGGAAAACGGCAACTGGACTGCGGGCGAGCTGCGTACGGTCGCGACATCGAGTTTGGTGTCCGACGACCTGAGTATGCAGGTCGTCAACAAGAAAGGCGTTGTCGTTTATGACGACTCATGGCCTTCGGCAAGTGCGACCGCCGATGTGCGCGAGAGCGAATCGCCGTCGAGCAGCTCGAGCGGTAAAAAGGCCTCGCATAGCCCGGTCTCGTCGGCGCCCACCGACTCCGATAGCGTCGCCAACGTCGAAATCATAACGTCTTCTGGCGAGCATGTCGGACAGGTAAAGCTATGGGCCATCGGCTCCGATGCCCTGCTCACCAAGGCGGATTCTGCATTTAGGGAGAAGACCTTTAACGCCATGGCTCTTGCCGCGGTTGTTGCGGTCTGCATCTCGGTCGTTATCGGATCGCTCGTGTCGCGCATGCTTACCAAGCCGATCCATCGTATTACCAGCACGGCCAAGCAAATTCGCGATGGAGACCTGTCCGCTCGTACGGGCTTGCGCGGTGATGATGAGATCGATCAGCTGGGAGAGACCTTCGACGAGATGGCCACCTCGCTCGAGAAAGATATGAAGCACGAAAAGCGTCTGACCTCTGACGTCGCACACGAGCTGCGTACACCGCTCATGGCCATGCTTGCAACGGTCGAGGCCATGCAAGACGGCGTGTATCCCACCGACGACGAGCATCTGGAGACGGTCGCTTCCGAGACGCGTCGCCTGGCTCGTTTGGTGCAGCAGATGCTCGACCTATCGCGTATGGAAAACAGCACGGCCCCGCTCAACCTCGAGCCGGTGGACATGGTTCCCTTTGTGCGATCGATTGTGAACGGCCAGGAGCGTCTCTTTGCCGACCGTGATCTTCGTCTTCGCTTTGCAGATGAAACCCAGGGGCACGACGATGTCGTCGAGGCCGATCCCGACATGATCACGCAGTGCGTCATCAACCTCATGAGCAACGCCATGCGCTACACCCCCGAGGGCGGTTGGGTCGTGGTGTCGGTGCTCAGTGACCGCAAGCATGTCAGTATTGCCGTTTCGGATACCGGTATCGGTATTGCCAAGGACGATCTGTCGCGCATCTTCGGGCGATTTTGGCGCGCCGATGCCAGCCGCGCCCGCGAAGCCGGCGGCCTGGGCGTTGGCCTCGCCGTGACCAAGCAGATCGTCGAGCGTCACCATGGCTACATATCCGTGGAGTCGGAGCTTGGAAAGGGTACGACTTTTACGATTCATCTGCCTCGCGAGCACACGGCGGACGCGGCATCTACTACAATGGAGCACTAGCTTTTCGCTATTCGGTGAAGGAGGGGCTGCGTCCCTGCCGCTCCGAGTTTGTGAAAACATGCGGGAAAGAACCCGCATTTCTGTCGTATTTAGGTAAGGAGTGACTCACGTGACAACGATGGAGCGTCGTCCGGATTCCCGTGGCAAGGTTCGTGATATCTACGATGCCGGTGAAAACCTGTTGATGGTCGCCACCGATCGCATTTCTGCGTTCGACTTTATTCTTCCCGACGAGATTCCGTTTAAGGGAGAGGTGCTCAACCGCATCTCGGCATTCTGGTTCGATAAGTTTGCCGACATCGTCCCCAACCACCTCGTCTCCATCGATCCAGCGGATTTCCCCGAGGAGTTTGCCGAGTATCGTGACTATCTCGCAGGCCGCGCCATGCTGGTCAAGAAGGCCCAGACGATTCCCATCGAGTGTATCGTCCGCGGCTATCTGACCGGCTCGGGCAAGAAGACCTACGACGAGAACGGAACCGTCTGTGGCATCCAGCTGCCTGAGGGCCTAACCGAGGCCTCCAAGCTTCCCGAGCCGCTGTTCACCCCGTCCACGAAGGCCGAGATCGGTGATCACGACGAGAATATCTCGTTTGAGCGTTGTTGCGAGATCGTTGGCGAGGACATCGCCACGCAGATTCGCGATCTGTCTCTCAAGATCTACAAGGCTGCTGCCGAGTATGCAGCGACTCGTGGCATCATCATTGCCGACACCAAGTTTGAGTTTGGTGTTATCGATGGCAAGGTCACGCTGATCGACGAGTGCCTCACGCCCGACTCCAGCCGTTTCTGGCCCGCCGCCAGTTACGAGGAGGGCAAGATCCAGCCTAGCTACGACAAGCAATTCGTCCGCAATTGGCTCAAGGCCAACTGGGATATGACGGGGGAGACCCCGCATCTGCCCGCTGAGGTCATCGATGGCACGTCCGAGCGCTATCGCGAGGCCTTCCAGATCATCACGGGCTCCCAGTTCACAAGCATGAAGGAGAACGCGTAAGTGAGTACCCGCAGCGCCACGAACAAGCGCACGCAATCCCGTGAGGTTACCGGGGTTGCGCGCAAGTCCGCCGCATCCGCCAAGCCCGCTCGTCAGGCAGCGAGTTCTGTTCACGTCGTGCCGGCATCATCCAAGGCACGCCGCAAGGAGCTCGAGAAGGGCGAGAGCCTCGAGGGCCTCTCTAAAGAGGAGAAGCGCGCCCGCAAGGCCAAGCAGCGCGCCAAGGAGGATCGCATCTACACGGTGTCGAATATCCTTCTCAAGCAGGATGAGGACTACACCAAGCGCCGCCGTATTTGGTGGGCTGTGCTCGCTATCGGCATGGTGCTCGTCGTGGCAATTTGGGCTTCGCTCTACTTCGCTCCCGGCGGCACGGTGTCCAGTCCTGTTCAGATGGTCGGCATCGTTTTGTCCTATGTCATCATCCTGGGTGACTTTATCTATGACTTCGCTCGTATTCGTCCCTTGCGCAACATGTACCGCGCGCAGGCCGAGGGCATGTCCGACAACAAGCTCAACGCTGTTATCGAGCGTTCGGCTGCCGAGGAGGACAAGAAGGCCTCTAAGAAGAAGTAGCGTTACAACCTATAGATATCGCTAAGATATAAGGCGCGTCGTTTTTGCGGCGCGCCTTTTTACTGTCCTACAGATAGATGGAGTGGCACATGATTCGAGCTGCCCTAACGGTCGAGGAAGCTCTTGAGGGCATGAAGACCCTTGAGCCCAAGATCAAAAATTATGCACGTCTCGTTGTCCGCAAGGGCGTAAACGTTAAGCCCGGCCAGGAGGTCGTCGTTCAGTCTCCCGTCGAGTGCGCGTCATTTGCGCGCGTGGTGGTTGCGGAGGCTTATGACGCCGGCGCCGGTCACGTGACGGTCATCTGGGCCGACGATGCCGTGACGAGGCTTACGTACGAGCATGTCGAGAAAAGTTACTTTGAGCAGACGCCCGAGTGGAAGCGCATGCAGTTGGATTCGTTGGCCCAGGACGGCGCCTGCTTTATCTTTATCGAGGGTGCCGATCCCGCTGCTCTGAAGGGTATTGACCCCGCCAAGCCTGCCGCGGCATCCAAGGCAAGGAACACGCAGTGCAAGATTTTCCGCCGCGGACTGGATTACAACATTAACCCGTGGTGCATTGCCGGTGCGCCGGTTGTTGCCTGGGCGCGCGAGGTGTTCTCGGATGATCCGGATGAGGTTGCAGTCTACAAGCTGTGGAACGCGATTCTGCATACGGCCCGTGCTGACGGCCAAGACCCGGAGAGTGACTGGGAGCTTCACGATGCGGCGTTTGAAAAGAACCTGCGCTTTCTGAACGAGAACCGTTTCGACTGTCTGCGCTATACCGCTTCGAATGGAACCGACCTGGTAATTGGTATGACGAAGGGGCATGAGTGGGCCGGCGGTAAGGGTGAGACCCCCGACGGTCATCCCTTCTTCCCCAACATCCCCACCGAGGAGGTTTTCACCTCGCCCGATCGCATGCGCGCCGACGGTATCGTGTACTCGGCCATGCCGCTCATCCACCACGGCAACAAGGTCGATGATTTTTGGATTAAGTTCGAGAACGGTCGTGTGGTGGATTACGACGCCCGCGTGGGCAAGGCGACGCTCGCAAGCATCATCGATACCGACGAGGGCGCTGCTCACCTGGGAGAAGCCGCGCTCATTTCCAAGAACACGCCGATTCGCGAAAGCGGCATCCTGTTCTACGACACGCTCTATGACGAGAATGCTAGCTGCCATCTTGCGCTGGGAGTCGGCTTCCCCGAGTGCATCGAGGGTGGATATGATATGTCCAAAGAGGAGCTCTTGGAGCATGGCGTCAACGTTTCGAGCACGCACGTCGATTTTATGATCGGTACGGACGACATCGATATTGTGGGCATTACGCCCGATGGACGCGAAGTTGTGATTTTCCAGAACGGCCAATGGAGTTGGGAATAGTCCCAGACCGTGGTACAATGCCACCCGCGGGCCGTTAGCTCAGCTGGCAGAGCAGGGGACTTTTAATCCCAAGGTCCAGGGTTCGAACCCCTGACGGCCCACCCAAAGATTGTTGAGACGGTCAACTTCGGTTGGCCGTCTTTTTTGTCGCCCCTTCATGGGTTCGAACCCGAAAGGGCGCGGAGCTGAGGAAACGCGTGAGCGTTTGCCAGCGCAGCGCGCGAGGCGCGAAAGCGCCGCAGCGGCCGCCTGCGGAGCAGGCTGAACCCCTGACGGCCCACCATAGAATAGAAAAGCGACTGGCGGATGCCGGCCGCTTTTTTGTTGCCGCGACGCGGGTTCGAACCCGATCTTCTCTATATAAGGACGCCTGGCGGTCAAAACCAGCCTTTTACCGACAGGAAATCAAAAGATGATGACTTTAGAGTAAAGTAGCGCACCACAGATGACCGATGCCTCAATACCTATAAACCAGCTGGTCATCGCCAATACCAGAAGCCGATGCTTCAGATATGACTTCAGTGGAACAACTGAAGGATCGATTTATTTGTGAACAAAATATGGAGTGCCAGATTCCCGCCCACGGGGCCCCTCCGGTCTGGCAATATATCTCCTTGCCGCGCGGCCCGGTTCGACCGGATGAGCCGCGCAGGCGTGCACCTTGAGAACCGGATACTGCGAGGATGGACACTTCCGAGTGTCGCATCCGGGCAGACATCGAACCATTTGAAATGGTCTAACTTGGATTTGTTTTTCGCAAGGCCGCCGAGAGGCGGCCCCGAGAAATTCCTTTTCCTATACTAAAACCATATGAATCGAACGGAACCGATCAGCGTAACAGTTGTGAGGACCGGACGGGCTCGAAGCCCATTTATTTTGGACGGAGAGTTCGATCCTGGCTCAGGATGAACGCTGGCGGCGCGCCTAACACATGCAAGTCGAACGGCACCCACCTTCGGGTGGAAGCGAGTGGCGAACGGCTGAGTAACACGTGGAGAACCTGCCCCCTCCCCCGGGATAGCCGCCCGAAAGGACGGGTAATACCGGATACCCCGGGGTGCCGCATGGCACCCCGGCTAAAGCCCCGACGGGAGGGGATGGCTCCGCGGCCCATCAGGTAGACGGCGGGGTGACGGCCCACCGTGCCGACAACGGGTAGCCGGGTTGAGAGACCGACCGGCCAGATTGGGACTGAGACACGGCCCAGA
>ERZ506754.8-NODE-8-length-141512-cov-10.029076_pt1 | contig 141512 bp, 123 predicted proteins | sample MGYA00513043_ERZ506754 | MGnify/ENA metagenome assembly ERZ506754 | reverse complement strand
ATAGGTCGAGGGCATAACCAAAGCAGTGATAGGTTTGGATGATGATGTTGGTTTTAACTGTATGTAGTTTTGAAGGTACATGGAATATAGACAGGAATGAGAAGCAGTGCGAAAGCGCTGTTTTTTTTGTTAAACAATTTGAGTTTATAATGAAAAATAAAAAGAAATAACGTAATATATAGGTAGTATAATAAGCAAAAAGGAGTGTGTCAGGATGGCAAGAATCGATCACGCGGCAATCCGTACAAAATTATATGAAGAAGCAAAACATTTTTTTGAAGATGTATTTGAGATGCATATGTGGAGAGAAATCGGTGAAAAACCGGGAAGAAAATGCTGGTACAAAGAAGGTATCCAGCTTTGCGAAGTAGAGGAGCTGGATGCAGCATCAGAAAATGGATATGATCATATTTCCATTGCAGTAGATTCAGAAGCAGAGATTATGGAGAAAATCAAAGCGTATCCGGTAAAAGCAATCAATGACCATTGGTTTTCGCTTCCAAACGGAACAAAGATTGAGCTAAAACCGCTGGCAGAGTGGAAAGTAGATGCATAAAACCTCACAAGGAGATTATGAAGTATGAGATTAAGAAATATTTTGATTGTTGTAGAAGATATCGAGAAATCGAAGAAATTTTATCATGATTTATTTGGACTTGATGTAATACTTGATAATGAAGGAAATGTCATTCTGACAGAGGGACTTGTTCTTCAGGAGAAAACAATTTGGAAGAACTTTCTGGAAAGAGATATCATTTCAGAGAGTAATTCCTGTGAGTTATATTTTGAGGAGAAGAATATCGAAGCTTTTGTCGAAAAACTGGATAAGCTTTATCCGGATATAAAGTATGTGAATTGTTTGATGACGCACAGCTGGGGACAGAAGATTGTTCGTTTTTATGATTTGGATGGAAATCTGATAGAGGTTGGAACACCAATGTAAAAAACCTGCTTAATAGTACTAGTAAAAAGAAAGAAATCGACAGGATGAAAATGATAAGCTCATTTAGAAAACATCCTGTCGGTTTCTTTTATTTACGCGAGCAACGAGCCAAAGTCCGTACTTGCACGAGACCTTGGAGAATGCTGCGATAACTATCTGATCATCCCTAGAAATGCTTCATGAATCCGTGTGTCCTGATCTAATTCCGGATGAAATGCAAATGCAATCTGATTCTTATATTTCACTCCGACAATACGATTCTCTACAATACTGAGGATCTCAGGTGTGTTTCCGGAAGCGTCAGCATGAACGGATTCTACAAAAGGGGCACGGATGAAAGTCATAGGAATTTCACCGATACCGGCTGCATCAGCAGGAGTTGCAACGCCGCCGGCAGCAAAGTTTACAACAGGAAGTTTTCCGTTTTCATGTACATAAAGGACAAGATCATAAGGAACCTGCAACTGTTTGGCTGCCTCGAAAAGTTCATCTTCACGCATACTTACTAGTTTGGAAATTTCACTGTTCATTTTGCGCATATGGCGAACTGCCTGAACAATATCACCGGTTCCCGGTTCACCTTTTGTACGGATCATAGAAGCTCCTTCATTGATACGTCTGAGTGCTTCGCCAAGGTCTTTTGCACCGCAGACAAATGGAACATCAAACTCTCTTTTGTTAATATGGTAGACATCATCTGCAGGTGAAAGGACTTCGCTTTCATCAATATAGTCGATTTCAATTGCCTGAAGTACCTGAGCTTCTGCAATCTTTGCGGATTATCTGAAAGCATTCCGAAATATGACGGTGCGGCCGGAACAGATCATTATTGGTGCTGGAACAGAATATTTGTCCAGTCTTTTGATTCAACTTTTGGGAAAGAAATTGAAATATTCAGTTGAAAATCCGGGATATCATAAAATCGCAAAAATTTATCGCAGTATGGGAGCTTGTTATGAGTATATAGAAATAGAAGAGGACGGACCGAAGGTAGAAGAACTGGAAGAAAAAGAAATCAATGTGATACATTGTTCTCCATCGCATCATTATCCAACCGGAAGAGTAATGCCAATCAGTAAACGTTATGAGTTACTTGGCTGGGTGACAAAAACGAAAGATAGATATATTATAGAAGATGAATATGACAGTGAACTTAGATTGAATGGTAAGCCAATTCCATTGCTTCAGAGTATTGATGTATCGGGAAAAGTGATTTATATGAATACATTTTCCAAGACTTTGTGTTCAACAGTGCGAATCAGTTATATGGTGCTGCCGGATGAATTGGCAGAACGATTTTACAGAGAACTTTCTTTTTATTCCTGTACGGTATCAAATTTTGAACAATATACGTTAGCGCAGTTTATGAATTCAGGATCATTTGAGAAACATATTAACCGGCTGCGTAATTATTATCAGCAGAAGAGAGACAGGATTCTGGAAGCATTTTTACAAGGAGCATTGAAAACTAAAATCAAGATTCTGGAAGAAGATGCAGGAGTACATTTTTTAATGAAAGTAGATACAAACCTGAGTGAAGAAGAATTTCTGGATAAAATGAAGAGCAAAGGAATTAAGCTGGCTGCATTGTCATCCTATTATCATTCAAGTGAGAAGAAGAAAAAGTATGAAAATATTTATGTTATGAATTATTCATTTGTTGATTGTGAAAAAATGGAATATGTTGCAAAGATGATAACACAAGTGGAATGACATGGAGAAAAGTATGGAGGGAGAAAGATAAAATGACTTTGCGAAAGAAGTTAATGCTCTCTTTATTTATTCAACCGTGGAATGTACTGGCAAGTGCATACGATTTGATTTATAATGTATGTGGAATGCTTGGAGTGTTGCCGGGACCTATCTCGGGATTATATTTGGTATTCTATCTGTTTGAGCATAAGACAGAGATTAGAAACAGCACTCATCAGGCACAAAAATCACCGCAGCTATGGAAAGCATAGACTGCGGTAGAAGTATAACTGAAACTAAGAGAGGAGTGGAAGGAAGTATCATGAAAACACTTGTAAAAAATGGAATGATCGTATCACCGGAGGACACTTATGAAGCAGATGTCCTGATCGAGGACGGTGTGATCGAATGTATCGGAAAAAACCTGGAAGCAAAATTTGGGGATGCAGATAAGGTGATCGATGCAAAAGGAAAATATGTTCTCCCGGGAGGTATTGATGTTCATACGCATATGGATATTGATGTCGGAATCGCGAGAGCAGTAGATGATTTTTATACAGGTACTGTTGCAGCCGCATGCGGCGGAACTACAACAATCGTAGACCATATGGGATTCGGACCGGCAGGATGCCCACTACATCATCAACTGGATGTATATCATGGACTGGCAGACGATAAAGCTGTTATCGATTATGGATTCCATGGAGTAGTTCAGCATGTAGACGAGTCTATTTTAAATGAACTTGAGACAATGATGGATGACGGAGTCCAGAGCACAAAGGTTTATATGACTTATGGCTATAAGATTGATGATGATGGTATTTTAGAAGTTCTTAAGAAGATGAAAGAACTGCATGGAATCACAGCATTCCATTGCGAGAATCATTATGTGGTAGAGCATCTGAAGAAAGAATATGGTGATGCCGGAAAGACTGCGCCGATCTATCATGCAAAGAGCAGGCCAAATCTTGCAGAAGCAGAGGCTGTAAGAAGAGTCCTTTATCTTGCGAAGCTTGCAGGTGATGCACCGGTGTATATTGTACATCTTTCTTGTAAGGAAAGTCTTGAAGCAGTTGAAGAAGCAAGAAGAAACGGACAAAAAAACATTTTTGTTGAGACATGTACACAGTATCTGACACTTACAGAAGACAGATATAAAGATCCGGATGGATTGAAATATATTATGTCTCCACCGCTTCGTACACAGCAGGATCTTGATGCGCTGTGGAAAGGATTAGAGGCAGGAGAGATTCAGATCGTTGCGACAGATCATTGTCCATTCAATTATGCAAAAGAGAAACAGGACGGCAAGGATGATTTCAGAAAATGTCCGAATGGAGCTCCGGGAGTTGAAGAAAGAATGATTCTTCTTTTCTCAGAAGGTGTAATGAAAAACAAAATCAGCATCAACAAGCTGGTAGAAGTTGCCTGCACAAATCCGGCAAAGGTGTACGGAATGTATCCTAAGAAGGGAATTATTGAACCGGGAGCAGATGGAGACCTTGTGATTATTGATGCTGATGCAAAACAGACACTGACCCACGAGATGATGCACGGAGCTGTTGATTATACTTCTTATGAAGGAACAGATCTGCACGGAAAGATTGATCTCGTAATGCAGAGAGGAAATATCATCGCTGAAAATAATGAATTTAAAGGTAACCGAGGAGATGGAAAGTATCTCTACAGAAAACCTTTTTTAGGAGATTTATAATCGAAAGTCAGAGAATCTGAAATAATAAGAGAACCCCCAAAACAGAACCGTTCACGGTAATGTTTTAGGGGGTTTTTTGTAGTTATATATTTTAGACCATTACATTAGATCAGATGTGTACTTTCAAGCTTCTCCATAAATGCGTCGTTCATCTTTATGATCGGTTTTCTGAGCAGAAGACCAAGCAGCAGTGACGGTGCAAGGAAGATTGCCAGTTTGCCGAGCTCTGTGGCATAAGTTGTTCCGTAGAACCCTGCAATACATTCACGCATCGCATTCATGCTGTGTGTGAACGGCAGAAGTGGATAAACAACCTGGAAAAACTTCGGTGCACACTGGATCGGGAATGTTCCACCACTTCCTGCAACCTGCATTACCATCAGGACAACGGCAATTGCTTTACCGATATCTCCAAAGGAGACAGTCAGTGCATAGATCAGATTCACATAGACAAAGCTTGTGAACATACCGGTTAGTACAAACATTACCGGATGCTTACACTGAATACCAAGGAAGAAAAGATCTCCAAGACAGATGAGTGCACTTTGCATGAAACCGATAATGATCAGAAGTAGGATACGTCCGATATAGAGCTGATATTCTTTCGGATGGAATAGTTTCTTCTTTGTAGAATCAGCTACAGTGACTTTTAGCATGGCAGCCATAACAACAGCACCTACCCAGATCGCAAGAGTGGAGTAAAATGGAGTCATTGCAGACCCGTAATTTTCAATTGGATAAATCTTTTTCTCATCCAGTTTGACCGGGGAGGAGAGAAAAGATGAAATCGTTTCGGAGTCTTCGGATAACAGGTTTGTTACGGCAGCCATACCTTCTGAATCATCAGTGGAAAGTTTTGTAGCTACAGCCGTCAGCTTTTCAGAAGATTCTTTTAACAGAGCAGCAGAATTAGTAAGTGCTGTCTGAAGTCCTGTAAGTCCACTGGAAGCAGAACCGGTAACGTTAGCAATATTTTCAATGCTGCTGTCAAGGCTTCCAAGCATAGAGGAGACAGAACCTGTTGTAGAACTCAATGAATTGGAAAGATTATCAAGATTTCCTTTTACATTTTGTTCGTAAGTTGTCTCGACTGCTTTGACAGAAGAGGTTGCTTCGCTGATCAGACTATCAAGTTCACTCTTTAATGTAGTAGCATTTGCGGTTGCTGTAGTGATCGAAGTTGCAACACCGTTAATTTTATCACGGAGTGCAGTCTGTCGTTCAATTGCCAGCTGAATCTGCTGATTGATTCCATTGACCGCATTTTGAATCTCAGGATAATCTGAGGAGGCGTCTGCAATAGCAGATAATGCAGCAGAAAGCTGATTATACCCGTCAATGACATTCTGTACGCGGCTACTTACGGAAGACAATGCATTTGCTGCCGCCTGTGCATCTGAGTTGTAGGAACTTAAAGCCTTGTCAATAGTATCAGAGACAGCAGTGTAGAAGCTTGCATTCTGTGCTAATGCGTCAGAAATCGTGCTTGTAGTTCCGGACAGGGCAGCAGTTAATGAATCAATTCCGGAATCAGAATTCTTCAAAGAATTCAGGCTGGTTTTTGTGCCGGAACCGGTTTCCTGAAGAAATTCTGTTGTTGTGTTCAGCATTGTAACTGCAGAGTTTGTCATGTCTGAGAAGGACTGAACAGTTGCAGCAACAGTTCCAAGATCAGATCCCATCTGATTCAAATTACTACTCATATTGTTGATCAGAGAATCATCACCTGTCTTCTTTGCGATTGAATCTACCGTCTGAAATGCATCAAGTGCGGTCTGGGCAATTGTCTCAATGAATGTCTGATTAATTTGTTTCTGGACAGCCGTTGCGCCTTTTCCGGTAATGATCGGAGCAATCGCATTTTCTTTTTCATTTTCATAATAAGTCAGATCCGGATGTTCAGCTTCAGAAGAGAAGACACTCATCATTTTCTGGCTAAAGTCTTCAGGGATTACGATCGCAGCATAATATTCTCCGGATTTTACACCTTTTTGAGCATCTTTTGAATCAGTAAAAACCCAGTTGAACTGAGAATTTTTATGCAGAGAAGAGAGAATCTGCTCTCCCATGTTGATCTTTACGGCAATAAGATCACTTTCATACCCTTTGTCATCACTTGCAACTGCAAGTTTCAGCGCACCTGTATTTCCGTAAGGATCCCAGCTTGCGGAAATGTTAAACCATGCATAAAGAGTCGGAATTACAGTGATTCCCATAATAACGACCATTGCGATGACATTTTTCTGGATCTTCATCAGATCATTTTTCAGGATTAAAAAAATATTTTTCAAATTATTCCGCCTCCTTTCCACGGAAGTTTTCAAGCATTTCTTCATAAGACATGCCGGCAAGTTCTTTCTGTTCTTCTAATTTTGTATGAATGTATTCTACAACGATCAACCATACTGAGATCGCAATAATGGAAATGATCCATAAAGTCAGGAATACAATCTTTGATTCGAGACTGAACATCAGGATCAGGAAGATCAGAGGGATGATCGCAATGGCAAGGAAGCCGATACGAATCATCTTATGGTAATTGTTTTCAAATTTCTGTGCCCGTTCAGCTGTTACAAGGCGAAGGTCTTCGATGGAAAGAGATGCCTGTAAGAGCATGGAGAGCTGTGTACTTCTGCTAAGTTCTGCTTCGTGAGGTTCGCACATCATAAATTCTGTCTCTGCCAGTTTCTTGTCGAACAGATGGTTCAGTCCGGAAAGAGCCGGGCGAAGTCCAAGTCCAATAAGCAGAGAGATCGGCACGTAGCACAGGAGCAGGATCAGAAGATCATTGCGGAAGTTAGAACCGTAGAAACCGGCGATTGCTTCACGCATAGCATTCACACCATATGTAAATGGAAGGAGTGGATGCAGTTTCTGGAAAAAGGCTGGTGTCATCTCAATCGGGTAGGTTCCGGAAGAACCAGGAATCTGCAGGATTACGAGAATAACACAGAGCGCTTTACCAATATGCTTAAATGTAAGTGACAGTGCATAAATAATATTTACATAGACGAAAGAGCAAACCATTCCTGTCAGGATGAATTGTGCCGGATGATTGCATTGGACTCCTGGAAGGAGTGTATCACCAAGGCAGACGATAAATCCCTGAACAAGACCAACTGCCATGTATAAGAGCCAGCGTCCAAAGTATAATGTTGTCTGTCCGTAACCGCGCATGGATTCGTCTTTGTCCACTTCCATCTTAAAGATTGCGATCAGTACGATACCGCCGACCCAGATTGCAAGGTTAGAATAGAATGGTGTCATGGAAGAACCATAATTATCTACGGCATAATAAGTCTCTGTTTTAATCTCCACAGGAGAGGACATAAATGATGAGATAGATTCTGCATCAATGCCTTCAAGAGAGAGTAGTTTTTGGTATGTAGCAGAGCCTGTCAGTGCATTCAGATCCGTCTGAATTGTACTTAGTTTGTCGCTTACGGCACTTAAAGATTCCTTCGTACTGTCAAGGAGAGCAGTTGTATTTGACAATCCACTCTCTAACTGGTCGAGCATATCATTGATCTGCTTAGAAGTAGCCGGTACTCCGTTTAGCATTCCTTCTACCTGACCGGTCAGTGTGGAAAAGGTATCCAGTGTCTGACCGAGCAGTGGAAGAATATTCTGGTCAAATGTAGAACGGAAAGTGTGCAGGTTATTGATACTTTCTTTTGTCAGAGAAGTAAGCTGTTCCTGTGTTGCAGTTGTTGTATCAATCGCATCTTTGATTCCATTATTTCCAGTCTGAAGACTATTGATCAATTCCTGATTTGACTGGTTCTGAGTTTGCAGGGCAGAAATCTGTGCATTGATCTGATCTCCGATCGTTCCCGGAAACTTATTGGCAAGTTCCTGCATTTTTTTAAGAATATCTGCATTCAGTTCATTGACTGAGTTTGCATAACCAAGCGCATCACTGACAGAAGTGTTGATCTTTCCGGCTACGGTAGCAAGTTCTGTCAGTCCTGTGGATGTTGAGCTGCTTGCCTGACCAAGTAAAAGTTCTCCGTCAGAGAGGGACTTAGAAAGTGCGGAAGAAAAATCTCCGGCAGAAGAACGTGTCGTATTCATGACAGAGTCAGCACTGGACAATGCATTTGCTCCGGATGTTGCTACATCTCCTAAAGATGTAGATGCTTCTTTTGCATTCTCTATCAGCTTTGAGGTATTGGATGAGTCTTTACTGAACTTTTCTAGAAGCTGTTCGTATTCTTTGATATTATTATTTGCTTTTGTAAGCAGATCATTAATCTCTGCATTTGTTGAATTAACAGAGTCGGAAATGTTGAATACAGAATCCTTTAAAATCTCGGCAATTGTCTCAGATGCAACAGAGGAAAAGGTGTTATTAACCTGTGTTTGGATCGTGCTTGCACCTGAACTGGTGATCTTTGGCGCAATTGCATTGAGTTTTTCATTGATATAGTATTCAAGTTCCGGAGTTTCAATCTTTCCGGACAGAACACTTAGCAGGGATTCGCTAAAATCTTGCGGAATAATGATTGCTGCATAATATTCACCGGATTTGACTCCTTCAATAGCAGCATCTTTGGAAACAAATGTCCATCCTAATTGGTCGTTTTCCTTTAGTTGGTCAATAATCTGGCTGCCGGCATTGATCGTCAGATCATCATGTGTGGCATCGGTGTCCAGATTTGCTACTGCTACCTTGATGCCGGAAGTATTGGCATAAGGATCGATATTTGCTGCAATATTGAACCATGCGTAGAGTGAGGGGAGAATAGATACTCCGATCAAAACAAGTATTGCTGCCGGATTACGGAGCAGGCGTTTCATATCGCGGCGAAAAATCCGAAATGCGTTTCTCATGGATAAAACTCCTTTTCTTAAAAATATTTCTAGTAATAGATACAATGTTGATTTTCATGTCAAAAAGTATTATATTAATGTAGAAACTAATTTACAACCATTAATCAACACTGGATATGTCTAATAATAGACGAAAGATTGAAAAATGTCTAGCAGGTGGAGAAAATCATGTTACTGTTCACACGGGAGTGGACAGTAACAAAATCATTCATTTAAGTCATAGAAACAGAGTAGAGAGTTATTGGTCAGTAGTACTGTAAGTTATAAAGGGGGGAAGAGAAGATGCAGAAGAAGACAGATCGCAGAGTCAGAAAGACAAAAAGTCAGCTTAAAACAGGTCTTGCTCAATTGATGAGGGAGAAGAGTATCAGAGAGATTACGGTAAAAGAATTGGTAGATGCGGTGGATATCAATCGTTCTACCTTTTATCTGCATTATTCTGATATACCGGGGCTGCTTGCAGAAGTTGAAAATGAAATGATGGAAGAGATGCAGCGCGCAATCCGTGAACATCCAATTGATCCGGGAAAAGATAGCGTTTACTATTTTATTCAGGATTTATTTCATGTGCTTGATGAAAATCGTCAGATTGCAAGTGCGCTTGTAGGACCACATGGGGATATTGGTTTTGTACATAAGTTAGAGCAGCTTTTAGAGGAAAAGAGTCGGGAGTCACTTGCAGCTCTTGTACCGGAGAAATCAGGTGAAATGAAATATTTTTATTCTTATTGCCTGAACGGTTGTCTCGGTTTTGTGAAAACATGGTTGGAAACAGGCGAAAAGGAAACACCGGAATATGCAGCAGAGATGGCTTATCGAATGGTTGTAAGTTCAGTTACAGCATTTTATGACACTAAAGAAGGAAGAGAGGACAACTAAGAAATGAAACGAGAAAAATTTGGCTCACGTCTGGGATTTATCCTGATCTCAGCGGGATGTGCCATTGGCTTGGGAAATGTTTGGCGTTTTCCGTATATTACAGGAAAGTATGGAGGAGCAGCATTTGTTCTGATCTATCTACTGTTTCTTGTTCTGTTGGGATTGCCAATCATGGTAATGGAATTCGCAGTGGGTCGTGGAAGTCAGGCAAGTATTGCACTATCCTTTGACCGTCTGGAACCACTGGGAACAAAGTGGCACTGGTATAAATGGTTTGGAATCGGTGGAAACTATCTTTTAATGATGTTCTACACAACAATCGGCGGATGGCTTCTTCTATATACAGGAAAGATGGCAATCGGAGAGTTTAAAGGACTTGATGCGGATGGTGTGACCGGAGTATTTACATCACTTCTTGGACAGCCTGTTACAATGACAATCTGTATGATCCTTGTTGTTGTGCTGTGCTTTGGAATCGTCTGTATGGGACTTCAGAAAGGTGTGGAGCAGATCACAAAGAAAATGATGATCCTCCTTTTCGTGTTGATGATCATTCTTGCAGTGCGTTCCGTGACATTGCCGGGAGCAGAGAAAGGACTGGAGTTCTATCTTCTTCCTGATTTTAAGAAAGCAGCAGAAGCAGGATTGAAAGAAGTTATTTTCGCAGCGATGGGACAGGCATTCTTTACATTAAGTCTTGGAATCGGTGCGATTGCGATCTTTGGAAGTTATATCGGAAAAGAAAGAACTCTGACAGGAGAAGCAGTCTGCGTAACAGTTCTGGATACATTAGTTGCATTGATTGCTGGATTTATTATCTTTCCGGCCTGCTTTGCATTTAATGTCCAGCCGGACAGCGGTCCGAGTCTGATCTTTATCACACTTCCGAACATTTTCAATGCAATGAGTGCAGGGAGAATCTGGGGAACAATTTTCTTCCTTTGCATGTTTTTCGCAGCATGCTCTACGATCATTGCCGTGTTTGAAAATCTGATCGCATTTGTGATGGATTTAACAAATTGTTCAAGAACAAAGGCGGTTGTGGGAAATCTGATCGCGATCATTGTACTTTCCCTTCCATGTATTTTTGGATTCAACATATGGAGCGGCTTCATGCCTCTGGGAGCAGGAAGCAGTATTCAGGACCTTGAGGACTTTATTGTAAGTAATAACCTGCTTCCGATCGGAAGCCTGATCTACCTTCTGTTCTGTACAAGCCGCTATGGTTGGGGCTGGGATAAGTTCCAGAAAGAAGCGAATGCAGGAAGTGGAATCAAGTTCCCGGGTTGGGCAAGATTCTATGTATCCTATATTCTGCCATTGATCGTATTATTTATCTTTGTGCAGGGATATTGGAGTAAATTTGTTGGATAAATTAATAACAATATTGTGAAATAAAAAACGCTGAAACAACCAGAAATTCATTGCCATTCTATTAGTGATAAGTTATAATTTAACTAATGGTTTTGCAAGAGATTTACAACTGTTCCAAACGGAAAGAATACGTTTCAATCTGAATGCAGCAGAGAGATATCTCATAGCAATAAAGACATGGATTTTGAATAGAATATAGACTCTGACGGCAAGGAAGTAAGAGATACCGAGCGGGAATAGTTGTAAAGAAGCGTTTAGACAAAAAAAATATTTTGTGATTTTAACAGACTCTTTTTCCGTTGGGGAAGAAGGGTCTTTCTCTTTACCAGGGAAATAAAATGGGAGGATCAGCAATATGTTAAAGGTAGCAATTTACGGAAAAGGTGGGATTGGAAAGTCCACGATTACATCGAATCTGGCAGCAGCATTTGCCGCTATGGGGAAGCGCGTAATCCAGATCGGATGTGATCCGAAAGCAGATTCAACGATCAATCTGTTAGGCGGCGAGCCATTGCGTCCGGTAATGAATTATATGAGAGAAGAGGATGAGGAGCCGGAAGAATTAGAACAGATCGCAAAGGAAGGCTTCGGTGGTGTGCTCTGTATCGAGACAGGCGGACCGACACCGGGACTAGGATGTGCAGGACGCGGGATCATAGCGACATTTCAGTTATTAGAAGACTTGCGGTTGTTTGAGACATACAAACCGGATGTTGTTCTGTATGATGTGCTTGGGGATGTTGTCTGTGGCGGATTCGCAGCACCGATCCGGGAAGGATATGCAGAGAAGGTTGTGATTGTTACATCCGGAGAAAAGATGGCATTGTATGCGGCTAACAATATTTCCAGCGCAGTGCGTAACTTTGAAGATCGCAGTTATGCAAGAATCTTTGGATTGATCCTGAATCATAGAAATGTGGAAAATGAAACGGAGAAGGTACAGGCATTTGCAGAAGAAAAACAGATCCCGATTGTCGGTGAGATTCCAAGGAGTGACGAGATTATACGCTGGGAAGATCAGGGAAAGACTGTGATTGAAGGCGACGCAGATTCTGAGATCAGTAAGAGATTCTTTGAACTGGCAGAAAAGCTGTTAGAGGATGAAACAGAACGTGTGAGATAAAATATAAGTCGAGGGAAAATATATGAAGAAAGCATATTTTTGTACAGCGGAAGAACTGGAACAAAGAGGAAAGAATAATCTTCCGAAACAGTTTCAGTCAGGGGAACATTTAATCTATAGTTCGCCGGCTACGCTTGCCTTTAACTCTCCAGGAGCAGAAGGGTTCGGAGTGAAAAGAGCAGGACTTGCAGTGCCGGGATCGATCATGCTGATCGTGGCACCGGGGTGCTGTGGAAGAAATACGTCCATGATCAGTTCAATGAAAGAATATAATAACCGTTTCTTTTACCTTTGCATGGATGAGACTGATATTGTAACAGGGCGTCATCTAAAGAAAATCCCGAAAGCAGTTGCATCAATCTGTGAAAGTCTTGAGAAGAAACCATCCGTTGTGATGATCTGTATTACCTGTGTGGATGCCCTTCTTGGAACAGATATGGAACGTGTCTGTAGAAAAGCGGAAGAAAAAGCCGGACTTCCGGTGCGTCCATGTTATATGTATGCATTGACACGAGAGGGACGAAAGCCACCAATGGTTCATGTGAGACAGTCTCTGTATTCACTTCTTGAACCAGGACATAAAAAAGGAAATGTAGTAAATCTGCTCGGATACTTTTCACCACTCGTAGATGACTGTGAATTATATACACTGCTTCAAGAGGCAGGTGTGAAAACGATTCATGAGATTTCGAGATGTGAAGATTTTGAAGAATATAAGAAAATGTCTGAGGCGAATTTTAATCTTGTTCTTCACCCGGAGGTACGATTTGCAGCAGAGGATTTTCATGATAGATTAAAGATTCCATTTATCGAACTGCGCAGACTTTATCAGATTGATAAAATTGGAAGCCAGTATCAGGCATTTGGCGCAGCACTTGGAATAGAATTTCATGTAGAGGAACAGAAAAAACAGGCACAGGAAGCAATTGAAAGTTTTCGTAAAGTCTGTCCGGACCCGGTATTTGCTGTTGGGGAATGTGCAAATGCGGATCCGTTTGAATTATCATTAGCATTGGTGAAATATGGATTTAAAGTAGCAGAAATCTACGGAACGATTACTGGGGAGAACTTTATTTATATCAGACAGTTGAAAAAGTTAAGTCCGCAGACAAAGATTTTTTCCAATATGGAACCGACGATGCTCTATTACGATCCAGCGGAAAGTGGCGTGACACTGACAATCGGAAAGGATGCCTGTTATTATCATCCGAACACAAAAGGAATCCATTGGAATGAGGAGAGACAGCCTTTCGGATATGCAGGCGTGAGAAGACTGTTTGAGGCGCTGGAACTGGCTGTGACAGAACAGGCAGAAGGTAATGTTTTGCAGAAACAGGTGGAAGTGATCGGTTCTAAATCACAAGAAGCAATTGCAGAGCAGAGTCAAGAGGCACTGTTCAAAGAGGAAGTGGACAAAAAAGAAGACGTTTATGTACGTGGCCTTTGGAAAGGACTGACTCCATTTGCACCGGATCAGTCAGGTGCAGCGTCCGTTTTCTATGAACTGGGAGGAATTCTTGTTATTTGTGATGCGGGAGGCTGTACAGGAAATGTATGCGGATTCGATGAACCGCGCTGGTTCGGGGAACGTAGTGCGATTTTCAGTGCGGGCTTGCGTGACATGGATGCAATCCTTGGAAGAGATGACAGGCTTGTTGCGAAACTTACGGATGCAGCAGAGAAGATTGATGCAAATTTTGCAGCGGTGATCGGTACTCCGGTTCCGGCTGTGATCGCAACGGATTATAGAGCATTACAGAGAATGTGCGAGAAGAAGACAAATCTTCCGATTTTGACTGTAGATACGAACGGAATGGAACTGTATGATGTGGGAGAAGAGAAGGCATGGCTGACTTTATTCAAGACATTTGCAGGAAAAGATGTAGCATCACAGAAGGAAGCTTCAGAAGAAGACGATTCTTCTAAAAAGATGAAAATCGGAGTTCTCGGTCTGACGCCACATGATGTCAGTGACCTGAATATAGAAGAGAAGTTCAGGAAATCAGAAAATGAGAATACGCATTATATTTGCTATGGAATGAGAGCAGGTATTGATAAAGTAAAGACAGCAGGCTCAGCAGATAAGAATCTGGTTGTAGCACCGGCGGCACTTGAGACAGCAAAATATCTGGAAAAAGAATTTGGCACACCGTATGAAGTGGGATATCCATTCGTAGATGAATTGATACCTGAACTTGGTTATGAAAGGAAAAAGATACTGATCATTCATCAGCAGGTGATTGCAAATGCCATCAGACAGGAAATTCGTACAAGAAGTGATGAACAGAATACAGAAGTTACGGTGGCAAGCTGGTTTATGATGAAATCCGAGCTTTCAGAAGAAGGAGATCTTTCACTGAAAGAAGAGATGGATTATTGTAAGCTTGTTCAAAATGGGAACTATGACATTGTCTTTGCAGATGAAAATATGAGAGGCCTGGTACCGGGATTCAAAGGAACATTTGTTAATGTACGGCATTTTGCAGTCTCAGGAAAACTGCAGGAGTCATAACGGGAGGAAAAGTCTATGGAGAAGGAGATAACGAAGAAAATCCGTGTCTATGGAATTGTACAGGGCGTAGGATTCCGTCCGACCGTCAGCCGACATGCAGATTCCTGTAAGATCAGGGGAAGTGTCAGTAATCGTGGACCTTATGTTGAAATCTTCGCACAGGGAAGCGAGACGGCAGTGAATCTGTTTATTGAGAAAGTTCGTACCTGTCCGCCAAAACGTGCAGCGATTCTTAAGGTTTCAGAAGAAATACTGAATACAAAGGAAAAATATCCGGACTTTTCTATCATAGAAAGCGAGAAGACAAAAGGAGAGATCTTTATTTCTCCGGATATTGCAATCTGTGAGGAATGCAAGGAAGAATTGTATGATCCTAAGGATCGCAGATACTTACATCCGTTTATTAATTGTACGTGTTGTGGTCCGCGGCTTACGATTCTGGATGCTCTTCCATATGACAGAGAGCGTACGAGTATGAAAGAATTTCCGATGTGTCCGGAATGTGAGGCAGAATATTACAATCCGGAAAGCAGAAGATACGATGCGCAGCCGGTTTGCTGTAATATGTGCGGACCGGAAGTTTATTTGATCAAAACTTCTGATAGAACGATAGACATGAAAGGTTCTGATGCAATTACGGAAGCAAGAAGAGTGATTTCCGAGGGTGGAATTGTAGCAGTGAAGGGAATCGGAGGATTTCATCTTTGCTGTGATGCATCAAATGAGGCAGCAGTGGAACTCTTAAGAAAGAGAAAACGCCGCCCGGCGAAACCGTTTGCAGTGATGGCAAGAAATCCTGATGTAGTGCAAAGTGTCTGTGAGTTGAGTAAGGAGCAGGAAGAAATTCTCACTGGACATCAGAAGCCGATTCTTCTTTTGGTGAGGAAAGAGATAGAAACGAAGCAGCTGTGTTCATCTGTCGCACCGGGCAATCCAAAAGTAGGAGTGATGCTTCCATATGCGCCGGTGCAGTTACTTCTATTTCAATATCCAGATGGAATCAAGATGCCGGACTTTCTTGTAATGACCAGTGGAAATGTATCCGGTGCGCCAATCTGCAGATCGGATGAGGAAGCACTCGAAGAGCTTTCGGAATTTTGTGACTGCATCTTGTCTCACAATCGAAAAATTCGTGTGAGGGCAGATGATTCCGTGATGGATTTCTATAAAAACAGACCATATATGATTCGCAGATCAAGGGGATATGCACCACTTCCGATCCAGACGTCAGGAAAATGGAAAGGACAGGTATTAGCTGTCGGTGGAGAATTGAAAAATACATTCTGTATCGGTGTGGATAGTAGATTTTATCCTTCGGCTTATGTGGGGGACTTAGAAGATTTAAGAACGGTAAATGCATTGAAAGAGACAATACAGCGGATGGAAACATTGTTAGAAGTGGAACCAAGCGTTGTCGTCTGCGATATGCATCCCAAATATAATTCGACGGTGGTTGCGGAAGAACTGGGACTACCTGTTTTGAAAGTGCAGCATCATTATGCACACATCTTATCCTGTATGGCAGAGAATGACTGGATGGAACAGGTGATCGGAGTATCTTTTGACGGAACCGGCTATGGAACGGACGGAACCATATGGGGCGGAGAAATACTTCTGGCAGATTTTGACGGATTCCGGAGAATCGGAAGTATTGAACCATTTTTACAGGCTGGAGGCGACCTATCAGCAAAAGAAGGATGGCGTATCGCAGTTTCTTTAATCTGGCAAATATCTGAATCAAAAGATGAGGCGATGCAGATCATTCGGAAACTTGGTCTTTGCGAGGAAAAAGAAGCGAAAGTTCAGCTTGCGATGCTTGAGAGAAAGATCAATGCGGTAGAATCAACCAGTGCAGGAAGATTATTTGATGGAATCAGTGCGATACTTGGAATTCGAAAGAAATCTTCTTTTGAAGGAGAAGCCTCCATGGCATTGGAATTCGCAGCAGAAGCTTATGAAAAAAGATCTGGTGAGAAGAAAATAAATGTCTTAGACGGGCAGAAGTGTTTAACTGAATCAGCAGACGACGGAAGAGAACTTCTTCAGACAAGTCGACTGGTGAGGGCAGCAGTCGAAGTGGTTAGCAATATTGGCGAAAATGCAGTGGCAGAAGATACATTTGATCAGGACTTAATAGAAAAGGCAGCTTATGAATTTCATAAAGGACTTGCAGAGCAGATTGTCACAGCATGTATCCATGCTAAGGAGAAAACCGGATGTCAGACAGCAACGCTTAGTGGCGGTGTATTTCAGAATGGATTACTGCTTCGTTTGACGGAAGACGGATTAATTGCAAATGGTTTTCGTGTACTGACACATCAGATGATTCCGCCGAATGACGGAGGAATTGCGCTTGGTCAGGCATTTTATGGAATGAATCATGAGTGTGTAGAGGAAGCTCCGATTTTATAGAGTTAAAAAAGAAAGGAATAAGAAAAATGTGTGTAGGATTATCAGCTAAAGTGGTTCGCATCAGTGAAGGAACTGCAGTGGTAGATGCAGGTGGTGCGAAAAGGGAAGTATCTTCAGAGTTATTAGAAGATCTGGAGCCGGGTGATTACGTGATGGTGCACGCCGGAGTCGCAATTGCAAAGATCACAGAAGAAGATGACGAAGAGACCGATCAGCTTATGGAAGAACTGCTATAGAGCAGTGAACAGTGGGGTGAAAAGAATAAATGATGATGCAGGATATAACAAAAAATCAAACATCTGAAAGAAATGAGAAACAAAGAAAAACAGCGAGGGAAATCATCGAGCAGTATGATGGCCCCCCGGTTCGCATTATGGAAGTGTGCGGAACACATACACATGAGATCTTTCGCCTTGGAATCCGCAAATTACTTCCAAAGCAGGTGGAACTGATCTCAGGACCGGGGTGTCCGGTCTGTGTGACACCGGTTGGGTTTATTGATGAGGCAGTGTGGCTTGCACTTCAAGCAGGTGCGACAGTCTGTACTTTTGGCGATCTTGTCCGTGTACCGGGAACAAAGATGAGTCTTGCGGGAGCGAGAGAAAAGGGCGCAAAGATCCAGATTGTTTATTCACCGGCAGATGCAGAAAAATATGCGAGGTTACATCCGGAGGAACAAGTCGTGTTCCTGTCCGTTGGTTTTGAGACAACAACACCTTCCTCTTGCTTATCAGTAAAGAAAGCGAAAGAAGAACAACTAGAGAATTATTCTATCCTGACGGCAAATAAGACGATGCCGGGAGCTTATGAAGCATTAAAAGGAAGTGCAGATGTGTTTCTTTATCCGGGACATGTAAATGCAATTACCGGAACGGCATTGTGTGAATCTCTGACAAAGGAGGGAGTCAGTGGAGTTGTAGCAGGATTTACTGCGAAAGAACTGCTGACAGCATTGGCTGTTTCATTGAAACGCTACCAGGAAGGAAAACCATTTTTTGTAAACTGCTATCCAAGAGTAGTAACAGCAGAAGGAAGCAAAGAGGCACAGCGTCTTGTAGATGAACTGATGGAATCCTGCGACAGTGAATGGCGTGGTCTTGGAGTGATTCCAGATTCCGGAATGAAGCTTCGTAAAGAGTGGGAAATGTTTGATGCAAGAGCGAAATATCAGATTCCGGAAATGGAAGGAAGAGCAAATCCGGCTTGTCGTTGCGGAGATGTTTTACAGGGAAAATGTAAGCCATCAGATTGCAAAGTATTTGGAAAAGTCTGTACACCGCAGCATCCGGTAGGAGCATGCATGGTTTCAAATGAAGGTGCGTGTTCCGCTTATTTCATGTACGGAGTATAGAAGAAAATAGAAATGGTTACTGTGAACAGTGACGGAAAAAGAGGAAATAATATGAGCGAAAAAATAGAAAGCCAGACAGTTACAATGGCACACGGAGCAGGCGGAAAACAGACTTCAGAACTGATCGACAAAGTATTTGCAGCACATTTTGCAAATCCAGATCTGACAGCAGATGATGCAGCCGTATTAAATCCGCCGGTTGGGAAAATGGCAGTGTCAACAGATGGATTTATCGTATCTCCGGCATTTTTCCCGGGAGGAAATATTGGAAAACTGTCTATCTGCGGAACAGTAAATGACCTGGCCTGTATGGGGGCAAAACCATTATATCTGACTTGTGCATTTGTGATTGAAGAAGGATTCCCAATGGAGAAACTGGAGCAGATTGCGGAGGCAATGGCTAAAACAGCGAAAGAAGCAGGTGTTCGCATCGTATCAGGAGACACCAAGGTCGCCGGAAAAGGACAGGTAGACGGAGTCTTTATCACAACAACCGGAATGGGACAAATTGAAGATGGCGTACAGGTTGGCGGAGAACTTGCGAAGCCAGGAGATGCAGTTATCGTAACCGGAGACATCGGCCGACATGGATGCACGATCCTTCTTGCGAGAGAAGATTTCGGAATCGAGGCAGATGTGAAGAGCGATTGCGCCCCACTTTGGAAGACGGTGGAGGCTGTTATGGACACGACACATGAACTTCATGTGATCCGTGATGCGACAAGAGGCGGTGTCGGAACTGTATTATACGAGATTGCAGGACAGAGCCAGGTTGGAGTACAGATTGATGCAGCAAAAATCCCGGTAGCTACCGAGGTGCAGGGAGTCTGTGGAATGCTTGGACTTGAACCACTTTATCTTGCCTGTGAAGGAACAATGGTGATCATTGCTCCGGCAGAACAGGCAGAAAAGATCGTAGAGACACTTCACCAGTGTCCATACTCTCAAAATGCAGCAATCATCGGAACAATCACAGAAGAAAACCCAGGCAAAGTTATCCGTATGACAGAAATCGGAACCCAGTCCCTCCTCCCACAGCCAGGTGGAGAGTTGTTGCCTAGAATATGCTAAACCAGTTCCGAAATGCGGAGAAAGTTGTTTCTTCATGCGCTGCAAGCTAGCTTGCATAAGCAAGAAGAAACAACTTTCTCCATATGGCGAACGCCATACAGCGAAAATGGAGCGTGAGCGGAATTGAGCTGTGGCATGAGGAACGGAAGAGAGCGATACGGCGAAATGAAGCGTGAGCGGAATTGAGCTGTAGCATGAGGAACGGAAGAGAGCGATATAACAAAATGCGGAGAAAGGAATCGAAATGGATACAAGAGTAGCAGTAATCTCCATAATTGTGGAAAATCCGGAAGCGATCGTTACACTGAATGATCTTCTTCATGAAGCCGGAAATTATATTATCGGGCGTATGGGGATTCCATACAGGGAGAAGGGAATTAATATCATCAGTATTGCAATTGATGCACCGCAGGATATGATCAGCAGCCTTTCCGGAAAGATCGGAAGACTCAAAGGTGTGTCAGCGAAGACTGCCTATTCAAACATCATTACAAAAGCGGAGGCACAGAATGATTAAAATTGCAGTATATGGAAAAGGTGGAATCGGAAAGTCGACGACAGTCTCCAATGTGGCAGCAGCACTGGCTGAGCAGGGATTAAAGGTTCTTCAGATTGGATGTGACCCAAAGGCAGATTCAACGATTCTGCTCCGACATGGAGAAGAAGTTCCAACCGTACTTCATATGTATCAGGAAAAGAAACAGAACCTGAAACTGGAAGATATTGTGAAAATTGGATACAAAGGAATTGTCTGTGTAGAAGCAGGAGGCCCGACACCGGGACTTGGGTGCGCAGGGCGCGGAATCATAACTGCACTGGAAAAACTCGAAGAGACAGGTGCATATGAGAAATACCAGCCGGATGTAGTGCTTTATGATGTGCTCGGAGACGTTGTCTGTGGTGGATTTTCTATGCCGATGCGAAATGGGTATGCAGACAAGATCTTTATTGTTACATCTGGAGAAAATATGGCGATTCATGCAGGTGCGAATATTGCTATGGCGGTAGAAAACTTTAAGAATCGCGGATATGCCACACTGGGAGGGCTGATCCTGAATCGAAGAAATGTCCTGCGTGAGGAGGAGAAAGTAGAAGAACTGGCGGAAGATTTTCATACAAGTATCGTAGGAACTTTGACAAGAAGTGATCTTGTTCAGCAGGCAGAAGAACAGAAAAAGACCGTTCTTGAAGCATTTCCGGAAAGTGAAATGGCAGAAGAATATCGTATACTTGCCAAAGCAATCCTGATGAAAGTGAGAGAAAAACAAGAGGTGTCAAATGCTTAGAAAAGTTGGAGAATCAGCCTGGCCGATCAGTGAGAAAGATGCGGTTGTCAGCATAAAAGACGCATCCTATCCAATTCCGTTCCCACAAGGGCTGGAATTTAATTCACCGGCACATGGCTGTTGGAATATCGTTCATACCGGAATGCTGATTCCGGAAGCACATCAGATTTATGTCTGTGCGGACAACTGTATGCGGGGCGTTGTGCTTACTGCAGCAGAGATGTGTGAAGAAGATAGATTTTCCTTTGTGATCGTAGAGGAGCAGAACTTGTTAAGCGGAAATCTGGAAGATGTGACGATTGAAGGAACGGCAGATATTTTAAGAAAACTAAAAGAACGCGAGGAAAAGACGGGACAGAAAATGCCGAAGGCAGTTCTTCTGTTTACAGTATGCCTTCATCATTTTCTCGGATGCGATCTGGAGCGGATTTACAGGGAACTGGAGCAACGATTTCCAGAAATCAGATTTTTGAGATGCTATATGGATCCAATTATGCAAAAACATGGACCAACACCGGATCAAAAGCTTCGAAAAGCAATGTATGAACCACTGAATCCTGATCGGAATAAAATGGATACAAAACAGATTTCCATATTGGGGAGTGACTTTGCGTTAGATCTAAGCTGTGATTTAAAGGAATTGCTAGCTATAGCAGGATATAAAGTCAGAGAATTGCAAGATTGCAGCACATGGGAAGAGTATGAAGAATTGGGAAATGCGGGAACATTTCTCTGTTGTTATCCATCTGGAAAGTATGGGATTGAAACACTGGCAGAAAGATTAAGAAGAGCATTTCTTTATCTGCCACTTAGTTTTGATTATGAAGAAATCAGAAGCGAAGAAGAGACTTTGTGGAATTCTTTGGGAGTGGAAGGAAAGCAGATTCTAAGTGAATGGATGGAAAAGAAAATCGCACTTTGCGAAGAAGCGTTAAATCATGCAAAACAAATTATTGGAAATGCTCCAATTACGATTGATTATACTTTCCATCCGCGTCCACTTGGACTGGCCAGGCTTTTGCTGATACATGGATTTAACGTAAAGACTGTTTTTCTGGACAGTATAAGTCCGGAAGAAAAAGAAGTATTTGAATGGCTGAAAGTAAATGCACCAAAACTGGAACTTCGTGCGACAGTTCATGCAAAGATGCGTGTACTGCATGAAGCGCATCCTTCGGAAAAGACACTTGCAATCGGTCAGAAAGCAGCGTGGTCTACAGGAAGTCATTACTTTGTAAATCTGGTTCAGGGAGCCAGCCTGCAAGGATTTGACGGAATCCGAAGGACAGCGGAACTTATGGAAGAAGCATTTTTGAATAAAAAAGATCCGAAAACAATGATCGTAAGAAAAGGATGGGGGTGCACAAGCTGCATATGAGACAATCGTATCGAATCATACCGATTTATACTTCAGATGTATCAGGTGTCTGTTCTGCACTTTATGAGTTGGGAGGCATGGTCGTGATGCACGATCCATCCGGCTGCAATTCTACCTATAATACACATGATGAAATTCGCTGGTACGATCAGGATAGCCTGATTTTTATTTCAGGTCTGACGGAGATTGATGCGGTCATGGGAAATGACGAAAAATTTTTATCAGATATCAAAGAAGCAGCACGTGAATTTCATCCGAAATTTATCGCACTTGTCAGTTCACCGATTCCATTTATGAATGGAACCGATTTTCCGGCACTGGCGAAAGTGCTGGAAATTGAAACAGGAATACCATCCTTTGCAGTGCCGACAAATGGAATGCATGATTATGTATATGGAGCAGGAATCGCATTCGAAGAAATTGCAAAAAGATTTGTTACAGAAAAGGAAGCAAGAGGAAACTATGCAAAACGGACAGTAAACCTGCTTGGAATAACTCCTCTTGATTTTGGCCCGATTTCAAAAGTAGAAGAGTTGAAAAAGAATCTTGAACAGTATGGATGGAAAATCATTTCCACATGGGCGATGGGAGATACTTTAGAAGACCTTTCCAATGCAGGAAATGCAGAAGTAAATCTTGTCGTATCATCTGTCGGGCTTCGGGCGGCGAGGGCATTGAAAGAGAAATATGGAACGCCTTATGTGATCGGGACACCGTATAAAGAATATGCAGAGAGAATCAGTGAAGCTTTGGAAAAACGCATCCGGCTTCCTGCTTTAGAAGATCGGGAAAAAGAAAATTTACAGGGAACCGGAAATTCTGAAAAAATAATTACGTTGATCGGTGAGCCGGTTACAACAACATCTCTTGCAGCTTTAATTGAAAAAGAATATCACTATAAAACAAAGGTTCTTTGTCCGTTAGAGGAAACGGATGGACTGATTGGAAGTCAGGATTTAAAAGTATGCGGTGAAGAAGAGATGGAAGAGGCACTGAAGGATGCGCAAATTGTTGTAGCGGATCCATTATATCGCCCAATCTGCCCGGCTGAGTGTGAGTTTTATGAGAGAGCACACATAGCATTTTCAGGGAGAATGTTTCTAAAAAATAAATAAGTAGGGATGACAGATTAATACTGTCACCCCGTCTTTTTCAGATACCACTTTTCTATCAGACCGATTATCGCATACAACAGCACTGCAATGATACATAGAATGCAGATACTCATCAGAAGCCAGTCAAGTTTAAATACCTGGCTGGAATAGATGATCAGGTATCCAAGTCCGCTTCTTGCGGCTAGAAATTCACCGATGATAACTCCGACAAGACAAAGTCCAATATTGACTTTCATATTACTGATGATTGCCGGAATGGAACCAGGAAGAACCACCTTGGTCAGCGCATGCCTGCGTTTTCCATGTAGTGTGTAGATCAGACGAATTTTTTCCTGGTCAATCGTAGAAAAACTGGTGTAGAGGTTCAGGATACTTCCGAAAATTGCAACGGACATTCCGGAAACAACAATGGTTGTGGTATTGGCACCCAGCCAGACAATAAGTAAGGGCGCCAGGGCAGATTTTGGCAGGCTATTCAGGACAACCATGTAAGGGTCAAGAATTTCGGAGAGTCCATGGAAACACCAGAGGAGGATTGCAATCAGAATGCTGGTAAGTGTGACCAGAAGAAAGCTGACAAGTGTCTCATACAAGGTGATTCCAATATGGTGAAAGACAGAACCATCCTCTGTCATTTTCAGAAAACAGGTTACGATACGGGAAGGACTGCTGAAGATAAAGGAATCAACAACTCCGGTATCGGCACAGATTTCCCATTGTAACAGGAATAAGAAAAGAATCAGAATCCGCAGAAAGACGACCATCCGTCGGCGTCTGCGGATTTTTTTGAGAAAACGAAGATGCTCAGTTGTCATGGTTTAGCTCCTTCCAGATTTGATTAAAGTAGTGTTTGAATTCAGGTGCATTCCGCCGATTTAAAGGTGTGTCTTGTTCTAATTTAAAGAAAATCGGAATTTCGCAACGGACTTTGGCAGGACGGTTGGTGAGGACAATGACCCGGTCGGAAAGGCTGATTGCTTCCGATAGATCATGAGTGACAAGAAGTGCGGTCTTTCCACTCTGTCGGATAATCTGGCCGATGTCATCGCTGACGGTCAGCCTGGTCTGATAATCCAGAGCGGAAAAGGGCTCATCAAGCAGTAAGAGTTGCGGATCAGGCAGCAGAGTCCGAATCAGGGCGGCACGCTGGCGCATTCCTCCGGAAAGCTGGGAGGGACGTGCAGAAGCAAATTGTTTTAAACCATATTGTTCGAGAAGCTCATACGCACGTTTTTTGGTTGCAGTATTCAGTGTGCCGCAGATTTCCGGACCGAGGGTGACATTCCGGTAAATACTGCGCCAGTCCAGTAAATGATCGTGTTGGAGCATATAGCCAATCAGGGGAGAATTTTCCTTGAGAGGGATACCATTTAACAGGATTTCTCCTGCATCTGGCTTCATCAATCCACAGATCAGGGAGAGAAGCGTAGATTTGCCGCATCCGGAAGGACCGACAACTGCTGTGAAGGTTCCAGGTTGCACGGAAAAGGAAAGATCAGATAAAGCCCTTGTTTCTGCGTCCAATGTGTGATAAGAATAATATATGTTATGAAGTTCCAGAAGAGAATTCATTGAAGACTCCATTTCAGTAGTAGTTAATGTTATGATATGTAAAAATAATCCTGAGAGTGAATCAATGAACATGTCAGGCGTTTTAGAAAAAAGGAATGATTGATCTGGAACAAAGATACAGGAGAATGATGAAAATGAACTTACAGAAAATAAACTATCAGAAAGAACTAGAGAAGCTTCTGACAAGACTGGAAAAGGAAGAAAAAGTACCAACTCTTTTACTACATAGTTGCTGCGCACCGTGCAGTAGTTATGTATTAGAGTATTTATCACAGTATTTTAAAATCACTGTCTTCTATTATAATCCAAATATTTATCCGGAAAGTGAATACACAAAGCGCATCCTGGAACAACAGAAATTGATTGAAGAGATGCATTTCCGGTATCCGGTATCATTTTTAGCCGGTAAATATGACCGCGACCGGTTCTATGAGATGGCAAAAGGACTGGAAGAAGTGAGAGAGGGCGGTTCTAGATGCATGGGATGCTATGAACTTCGTCTGAAGGAATCCGCAGAAATTGCAGTAGCCGGAGGATTCGACTATTTTACAACAACACTTAGCATAAGTCCGATGAAGAATGCGCAGAAGTTGAATGAGATCGGACAACGTGTCGGTGAAGAATATGGTGTACAGTATCTGCTTTCTGATTTCAAGAAGAAGAATGGATATAAGAGATCCATCGAATTGTCTGGAATCTATGGTCTTTACCGTCAGGATTATTGTGGATGTGAGTTCTCCTATAAAGCACGTCAGGCAGAAAAATGTGTGTGAAATGACGGAAGAAGTGATTAAAATAGCAGAAAATAAGAAAAAATCTACAGAATTCGTCGAAATCAGGTATATTTTGCAAGTTTGTAGTAGACATTTGACACTTTAGTGTGATAAACTAATGGGCAAATACGATATAATAGAAAAGGGGAAAGACAGATGGCACAGTTATGGGGCGGTCGTTTTACAAAAGAGACAGATCAGCTGGTTTATAATTTTAACGCATCCATCTCTTTCGACAAGAGATTCTATGAGCAGGATATCCGAGGAAGTATTGCACATGTGACAATGCTTGCAAAGCAGGGAATTCTGACTGAGGATGAGAAGAAGCAGATCATTGACGGACTGAACGGAATCCGTGAGGATGTGGAAAACGGAACACTTGAGATTACAGATAAATATGAAGATATTCACAGCTTTGTTGAGGCAAACCTGATCGACCGGATCGGGGATGCAGGAAAGAAGCTGCATACAGGAAGAAGCAGAAACGACCAGGTTGCACTGGATATGAGACTTTATACAAGAGATGAGATTATTGAGCTTGACGGACTCTTGAAAGAGATTCTGGAAGTTCTTCTGAAACTGATGAAAGAGAATGTCGAAACTTACATGCCGGGATTTACACATCTTCAGAAAGCACAGCCGATCACTCTTGCACATCATATGGGAGCTTATTTCGAGATGTTCAAGCGTGACAGATCCAGAATGAAAGACATTTATAAGAGAATGAATTACTGTCCGTTGGGAGCCGGAGCACTTGCCGGAACAACTTATCCGCTTGACAGAGAGTACACGGCAGAGCTTCTGGATTTTGCAGGACCGACACTGAACAGTATGGATTCTGTATCTGACAGAGATTATCTGATTGAGCTTTTGTCAGCGATGTCAACTGTGATGATGCATCTGAGCAGATTCTCAGAGGAAGTGATCATCTGGAATTCCAACGAATATCAGTTTGTGGATATTGATGACGCTTACAGTACAGGAAGCAGTATCATGCCACAGAAGAAGAACCCAGATATTGCAGAACTTGTACGTGGTAAGACAGGAAGAGTTTACGGAGCATTGACATCTCTTCTGACAACAATGAAGGGAATTCCGCTTGCTTATAACAAAGACATGCAGGAAGACAAAGAACTCGTATTTGATGCAATTGATACAACAAAAGGATGTCTGGCGCTCTTTACAGGAATGCTTAAGACAATGAAGTTTAACGATGCACGCATGGAAGAGAGTGCGAAGCATGGATTTACCAATGCGACAGACGCAGCAGATTATCTGGTGAATCATGGAGTTCCGTTCCGTGATGCACATGGAATCGTTGGACAACTCGTACTGTACTGCATTGAGCATAAGAAAGCACTGGATGATATGACAATGGAAGAATTCAAAGCTATCTCACCGGTGTTTGAAGAAGATATTTATGATGCGATCAGCATGAAAACCTGTGTAGAGATGAGAAATACGATCGGTGCACCGGGAAAAGCGGCAATGGAGAAAGTGATCGCAATCGAAGAAGCTTATCTTGTGACAGAGTAATGGATAATCACAGCGACCAAAAATAACTGAATGTTTTCTTTCATTATATAATGGGAATTGAAAGAGAACGTTTGGATAGAAAATAAGAAGAAAAGGGAGAAGAAAACAATGGAGCAGAAATTAAAAGTAGGTATCCTTGGAGCAACAGGTATGGTAGGACAGAGATTTATTTCTCTGCTTGAGAATCATCCATGGTTTGAAGTTGTAACAGTAGCAGCAAGCCCGCGTTCCGCAGGTAAGACATATGAAGAAGCAGTAGGTGACCGTTGGAAAATGGATACACCGATGCCGGAAGCAGTTAAGAAGCTGGTAGTCCTGAATGTAAATGATGTAGAGCATGTAGCATCTACAGTTGATTTTGTATTCAGTGCAGTGGACATGTCTAAAGACGAGATCAAAGCAATTGAAGAAGCATATGCGAAGACAGAGACACCGGTTGTATCTAACAACAGTGCACACCGCTGGACACCGGATGTACCGATGGTAGTACCGGAGATCAATGCAGATCATTTTGAAGTGATCAAAGATCAGAAGAAACGTCTTGGAACAACACGCGGATTCATTGCAGTAAAACCAAACTGCTCAATCCAGAGCTATGCACCTTGCCTTGCAGCATGGAAAGAGTTCGGACCAAAAGAACTGGTTGTTACAACATACCAGGCAATCTCCGGAGCAGGTAAGACATTCAAAGACTGGCCGGAAATGGTTGGAAATATTATCCCATTCATTGGTGGAGAAGAAGAGAAGAGCGAGCAGGAACCGCTTCGTGTACTTGGTAAAGTAGAGAACGGACAGATCGTGAAAGCAGAGCTTCCGAAGATCACATGCCAGTGTGTGCGTGTACCGGTTCTGAACGGACATACAGCAGCAGTATTCATCAACTTCGAGAAGAAGCCTACAAAAGAGCAGCTGATCGAGAAGCTTGTAGCATTCAAGGGATTCCCACAGGAAGCAGAACTTCCGAGTGCTCCGAAGCAGTTTATCCAGTACCTTGAAGAGGACAACCGTCCACAGGTAACAGAGGATGTGAACTACGAGCGTGGAATGGGCGTATCTATCGGACGTCTGAGAGAAGATACAATGTTCGATTACAAGTTTATCGGACTGTCCCATAACACAGTAAGAGGTGCAGCAGGTGGAGCAGTTCTCTGTGCAGAGGCATTGACAGCAAAAGGATATATTGCAGCAAAATAAGAAAATAGAAAAGGCAGTGGCAGTACAAAAATAGTCACTGCCTTTTATACGTATACAAATCGGGAAGGCAGCTGCCAGTCCGATAAAAGAAAATGGGGATAAAAATAAAAATGGTATGAGCAGGAGGATTTTATGGAGAAAGAGAAAAAAGGAAGAGCGATTGCACTACTTCCAATAGGAGTGTTTTTGATCATTTTTCTCGGTGCGGGAATTGTGTTCAAAGATTTTTATGCGATGCCGGCGATCGTTGCGTTTTTGATCGCATTGTTTGTTGCATTTTTGCAGAATAAAGAATTGAGTTTTAACAAGAAGATTGAAGTGATTGCCAAAGGTGTTGGTGAGGAAAACATCATTACGATGAGCCTGATCTTTCTCTGCGCCGGAGGTTTTTCAGGTGCAGTTACTGCAGCCGGCGGAGTAGACAGTACAGTCAATTTAGGATTGTCATTGATCCCGGCACATTTTGCAGTTGCAGGTCTGTTTTTGATCGGATGTTTTATTTCGGTCTCTATGGGGACTTCCATGGGAACGATTGCAGCACTTGCACCGATTGCAGTTGGAATCAGTGAAAAGACAGGATTTGCACTTAGTATCTGCATCGGAGCAGTTGTGTGTGGAGCTATGTTTGGAGATAACCTTTCTATGATCTCTGATACAACAATTGCAGCAGTTAAGACACAGGGATGTGAGATGAAAGACAAGTTTAAGGCAAACTTTTTCATCGTTCTTCCGGCAGCGATTATTACAGTATTAATCTTCTGGTTTGCAACAAGAAATATGAATTTCCATTTGGAGGAAAACGTAAGTTACAGCCTTTGGGAAGTTCTTCCGTATATGGTTGTTCTTCTTGGAGCACTTATCGGAATCAATGTATTTGTTGTTTTGATCAGCGGAATTGTGATCTCTCTGATCGTAGGTGTAAGCATGGGACATATTGCACTTTCTGAAATGTTCCAGGTTGTTGGAAATGGTGTGACATCAATGTATGACATCACAGTTATTTCTATCATTGTAGCATGTATTGTATCACTTGTGAAAGAGCATGGTGGAATCCAGTTCATTCTGAATCTGATCAAGAGCAAGATCAATGGAAGAAGAGGAGCAGAATTCGGAATCGCACTTCTTGCCCTTTTTGTTGATGCATGTACAGCAAATAATACGGTTGCCATTGTTATGACAGGTCCAATCGCAAAAGAAATCAGTGAAGAGTTTGATGTAGATCCGAGAAGATCAGCCTCACTTCTGGATATGTTTACATCTGTAGGCCAGGGTATCATTCCATACGGAGCACAGCTTCTGTCAGCAGCAACACTGACCGGATTGACACCGCTTCAGATTATTCCGAATCTGTATTATCCGCTTCTTATGGGAGTATGCGGAGTTTTGGCAATCATCTTCCGGCCACAGAGTAAAAAAACTACAGTAAAGTAAAGTGGTAACTTAAAAAAGCAAAAATAATATATTTTCTTGTGGTATAAGAAAAGTTGTGTTATACTTGCAGACAAGAGTGATTTTCACTGGAAACTAAAAGTAAGAAATCAAGATAAAAGAGGGATGTAAGGATGAATCTATTATACAAAAGCACCAGAAATTCAGACAAGACTGTTACAGCTTCACAGGCCATCTTAAAGGGACTGGCTGATGATGGAGGACTGTTTGTTCCTGTATCCGTTCCGAAGCTGGATGTAACAATGGATGAACTTAAAGACATGTCATATCAGGAGACAGCTTATGCAGTTATGAAACAGTTCTTTACAGATTTTACAGAAGAAGAACTGAAACACTGCATCAACAGTGCTTATGATTCAAAGTTTGATACAGAAGTGATCGCACCACTTGTGAAGGTGGGAGATACTTATCATCTGGAACTGTTCCACGGAGCAACGATCGCATTTAAAGATATGGCACTTTCTATCCTGCCGCATCTGATGATCACTTCCGCAAGAAAGAACCAGGTGAAAAATGATATCGTGATTCTGACAGCAACTTCCGGAGATACAGGTAAGGCTGCACTTGCAGGTTTTGCAGATGTTCCGGGAACAAAGATCATCGTGTTCTATCCAAAGGGAGGCGTAAGCCACGTTCAGGAATTACAGATGGTGACACAGAAGGGAGAGAATACTTCTGTTGTAGCAATCCATGGTAACTTTGATAACGCACAGAGCGGTGTGAAGGCAATCTTTGAAGACAAAGAGCTGGCAGCAGAATTAGATGCGAAGGGATATCAGTTCTCATCAGCAAACTCCATCAATATCGGACGTCTTGTACCGCAGGTTGTTTATTATGTATATGCTTATGCAAAGCTGCTTGAGAATGAAGAGATCCAGGCAGGCGAGGAGATCAATGTTACAGTTCCGACAGGAAACTTTGGAAATATCCTTGCTGCATATTATGCAAAACAGATGGGCGTGCCGATTGCAAAACTGATTTGTGCTTCTAATGATAACAAGGTTCTCTTTGATTTCTTCCAGACAGGTGTCTATGACAGAAACAGAGAATTTATCTTGACATCTTCTCCATCCATGGACATTCTGATCTCCAGCAACCTGGAGCGTCTGATCTACACAATCGCAGGACAGGATGCACAGAAGGATGCAGAGCTCATGACACAGCTGAAAGAAAAAGGTGTGTATGAGATCACAGCTGAGATGAAGGAAGGTCTGAAAGACTTTGTCGGAGGATTTGCGACAGAAGAAGAAGTGAAAGAGACGATCCATGACACATATCAGAAGACGGGATATGTGATGGATACTCATACAGCAGTTGCAGCACATGTGTGTGCACAGTATCGTAAAGATACAAAGGACGAGAAGAAATGTCTGGTTGCTTCTACAGCAAGTCCGTACAAGTTCGTACGCAACGTTATGACAGCAATTGATCCGAAGTATGATGAGATGGAAGACTTTGCACTGATTGATGAGCTTGAAAAAGTATCTGGCTTCCCGATTCCAAATGCGATCAAAGAAATCCGTGGTGCAGAGGTTCGTCATACAACAGAGTGTGATGCAGATCAGATGAAAGAGACAGTAAAAAATATTCTTGGGGTGTAAAAAATGAATAACAGCATGTGGGGATTTATAGGTATTTTTGTTCTATGTTGTGGAATTTACGCATTGTATTCCTTTGTTATAATGAAAGTAAAGGGCGAGATCAATGCATCAATTCTCCTGGGAAAAGATTATACTTATAAAAAATGTAAGGACAAAGAGGCTTATATAGCAAAAACAGCTCCGGCACTTTTTGTCTTTGGACTGGTATCTGTGATCTATGGAGTGATCGATGTGATTCACTGTTATGTTCATACAATGACAATAGTAGATACAGTTGCAATGATTATTTTCCTTATTGTATTGATCTGGTTCGGTGTTTATACAAGAAATCTCAGAAACAGATATTATTAAAAATGTCAGTTCCGTTTCTTTTTGCTGACAGAAATGTAAAATCCACATATTTACAGTTGTAAAAATGATGTGGATAGAGTATAATAGCAATAGGTTAAGAAAGAAGAAAAACCTGAAATGTGCGAGAACCCTGATATTTTGAACCTACATTATTTAAAAAGGGATTCCGATAAGACTGAGTAATATGCCAGGCCTCCGTTTTAGCAGTGGACGGCAGAAAAGCAGGATGAGGTTGCCCACCTAGCCGTGGCTAGGACTCAAAATACAGGGAACGGCATTTTGGGGATTAGACAAAAGATAAAGTTAAGGGACAGCTGAAGAGATTCGGCTGTCTTTCTTTTTTGCTTGAATATTGAGAATAGTTATGGTATTATCCATGAAGTAACAATTTCGTGACGGCTGAGAAGAAACATAAGCCGTTCTGAGTATTTAACCTGGGGAGTTAAAGAAAATGGAGAAGTTTAATAAGATAAAAGAGCGCGGATTGCGAATTGCAGCTACCGTGAGTTCGCATCACACGGGAGCCTTCGCAGCACAGGCGGCATATTTCTTTGTGCTTTCATTGATTCCTATCTTTATGTTGCTTTTAACAATGGTACAATTTACACCAGTGACGAAAGCGGATGTGATGGAGGCTGTACTTCCGGTATTTCCATCCACAGTCAGCCCAATGATTGAAAGTATTGTGAATCAGGTATATATGACATCTAGTTCAATCATCCCTGTGACGATTTTAGTTGCATTGTGGTCAGCTGGAAAGGGTGTACTTTCAGTAACCTATGGATTGAACTGCATTTATGAAAATACAGAGACAAGAAATTATTTTTATCTGCGTGCAAGAGCATGCCTTTATACATTTTTGTTCCTTGTGGCAATCATGCTTTCACTGGTACTTTCCGTATTCGGTAACAGTATCAGTGTTGTGGTTTATGAACATGCACCGCTTATAAGCAAAGCAATTCATAAGATTATACATTTGAGGATTTATTTCACACTTCCGCTTCTGACTTTCTTCTGGGATCTGGTGTACAAGTATCTTCCAAATCGTGGTGCGGAAGGAAAGACGACTCTTCGGAAACAGCTGCCGGGCGCTTTCTTTACTGCCTGCGGGTGGATGGCACTTTCCTTTATCTTTTCCATCTATTTGGATATTTTTAAAGGATTCACTAATATGTATGGTAGTTTTACAACGATCATTCTTGTTATGTTGTGGTTATATACGTGTATGTATATTATTTTGCTAGGGGGAGAAATCAATGCAATTTTAGAAGGGGTTAAAAGCAGAAAATAGTAGAAGAATATCAGCCAGATAATCCATAATGCTAACTTTAAGAAAAGAATATGAAAAGAATGTGAAAGAAAAGTGAAAAAGCCATTGACTCTTTCATTTAAGGGGAGTATCCTTATTATGCATAGGTTGACAGCAGAAGGATATGACTAATTGAACAATATAAAGAGAGGAAGGAAAATTATGAAAAACAAGTCGTACAAGAAAATACTTGCACTTACCTTGGCTGCTACTCTTGTAGGTGGGAATGCTGTAGCAACATTTGCTACAGAAAGTACAACCGATACAGGGGTGACAGCTTCAGAAGACAGAAATTTAGGAGATTTAATTGAAAAGCCAATTAAGGTTACATTTAAAATGTCTGGTGACGTAGGTACAGCATATTTTGAGAGTACAAAGACAACAGAATCTTCTGATGAAGTGGAAGCTGTGGGAAACTATAATATGCCTAAAATACACTTACCAGTAGATTGTGAACTTACAGGATGGGAAGTTTCTAGTGATGATGAGGGTGTTAAACAGCCTGTTAAGACATTAGCAGCCGATAAGACAACTTATACTTATGATACTGTAAAAGGATTGAAAAATCCAGTGATCACAGCAGTTATCAAGAAGAAAGAAACTGTCAAACCAGAGGTTGCAGTAGCAAACGCAGATGTAGTTGTAGATCTTGAGAAAGGATCTTTCGACGGATACGAGGGAACAGCAAAACTTGAAAACAAGAATCTTCAAGAGGCAGACTATACTCTTGGATACCTTCCAACAGTAACTGCAAAAGATGGATATAAGTGGACAGGTTGGGTTGTAACAAACAAAGCAGGCGAAACAATCCTTGATCTGGGTACAGATGCATCCTCAATCGCATTTAACTATGGAGTAGCAGATGATTACACAGTAACAGCTAAGTTTGAGGAAGTTAAACCAGAAGAAAAAGAAGCTAGAGATGTAATTGTAAACTTTAATGTAGATCCAGAGAAAGGTGAATTCACTGATCCTGCAGGTGCTAAGGTTGTTACATTTACAATCAAAGAGGATGACGGAAACCAGTATCTTGTACCAACTGTAGAAGCGAAAGAAGGCTATGTATTTACAGGATGGTTAGTAAATGGAGAAGACGAAGGTCACTGGGATGCAGATGCTAAGACATTTGGTGTTACAGGACTTGCACACTTCCCAGAAGGATCAAATGAAGGATACGTTACAGTAACAGCTCAGTTTGAGGAAGTTAAACCAGAGGTTGCAGTAGCAAACGCAAATGTAGTTGTAGATCCAGACAAAGGATCTTTCGACGGATACGATGGAGCAACAACACTTAACAACGAGCATCTTGAAGAAGCAGATTATACTCTTGGATACCTTCCAACAGTAACTGCAAATGACGGATATAAGTGGACAGGTTGGGTTGTAACAAACAAAGCAGGCGAGACAATCCTTGATCTGGATACAAACGCATCCTCAATCGCATTTGACTATGGAGTAGCAGATACTTACACAGTAACAGCTAAGTTTGAGGAAGTTAAACCAGAAGTTGCAGTAGCAAATGCAAATGTAGTTGTAGATCCTGTGAAAGGATCCTTCGACGGATACGATGGAGCAACAACACTTAACAACGAGCATCTTGAAGAGGCAGATTATACTCTTGGATACCTTCCAACAGTAACTGCAAATGACGGATATAAGTGGACAGGTTGGGTTGTAACAAACAAAGCAGGCGAGACAATCCTTGATCTGGATACAAACGCATCCTCAATCGCATTTGACTATGGAGTAGCAGATACTTACACAGTAACAGCTAAGTTTGAGACAGTTACACCGGAGCAGCCAGGTACACCAGAGCAGCCAGGTACATCAGAGCAGCCAGAGCAGCCAGGTACACCGGAGCAGCCGGCTAAACCAGAGCAGCCAGCTACAGATAACAAGACTGATAAAACAGACAAAACTGATAAGAAAGACGATAAGAAGACAGACAAAAAGTCAGATAAAAAGACAGACAAGAAGTCAGACAAAAAGAAAACTCCAAAGACAGGTGATACAAGTACACCGATCGTATATATGGTAACACTTATTGGAGCAGCAGTGGCAGCAGTTCTTGCTCTTATCAAGAGAAGAAAATTCTAATTTTTTCGAATTAGTATATGAAATCGAAGAGACGTAAACGTCGTTCGAGAAAAAAGAATCATATCCTGATAATACTAATCCTATGCATGGTTATTGCGGCTATAGCAATTTTTGCTATTGGCCGCATGGCCAATAAAGAAACAAATAATCAGAAAAAACTGGATGCACTTACAATAGAATATCAGACGGTTACGAATGATAGTCTTAAGAATGTGATAAATAGCGCAGGTGATATTGATGTGAGTGTCTATACAGATGATTCGGTTAATGTGCTGAATGAAGCAATTCAGAATGCAGAGGATACAATTAAGAAAAATGCAAGTCAGGATGAATTGGATGATTCTTATTTGAACCTTATAAAGGCTATACAGTCGCTGCAAAAAAAATAATTAAAAACCATATAAAAAGGAAGTTGTTTGTCAAAGCGGACAATTTATAAATGTATGTATTCTTATAGTAAGTAAAAAGACGGTTGAAGCAATTCATCTGTCTTTTTTTGTACGAATATCCTGAAGTCTGGGACTTGACAAAAAGAAATGCTGTGTTAAAATAGACTGGTAAATTCACTTAGAATATGAAAAGTTTATTAGATTTGAAAAGCGAAGATCGTGCACAGTAGAGACCTGTTTTCTTGCAGAGAGAGAGAATCATCGGCTGAAAGTTCTCTTAAGTTCAGATAGCGATTGAAATTCACACGTGAGCTGCATTTTTGAAAGGAAGCATCTAAGGGACAGTCAGGAGAAAGGATATGTCCGGATGTGAAAAGTAGAGAATGCCGTATGTTGTACGTTACACAACTTAGAGTGCCTGTAGATCAGACTGCAGGAATCAGGGTGGTACCGCGAGTGATTCAGACCTCGTCCCTTTTGGGATGGGGTCTTTTTTTATGAAAACGTTCGTCCCTGATAAGTGAGTTAAGAAAGGAGAAAACGATGAAAGAAAGACTGGAACAGATTAAAGCGGAAGCAGTCGCAAGAATTCAGGAGGCTGACGTTCCGGAGAAACTCAATGACGTGCGTGTAAAGTTTCTTGGTAAAAAAGGTGAACTGACAGCCGTATTAAAAGGAATGAAAGATGTTGCACCGGAGGAACGTCCGAAGGTTGGACAGCTTGTGAATGATACAAGAGCAGCAATTGAGGAACTCTTAGAGGAATCTAAGACAAGAATGGAGAAAGCAATTCGAGAAGAGAAGCTGAAAGCAGAAGTGATCGACGTAACACTTCCATCTAAGAAGAACAGTGTAGGACATAGACATCCGAACACAATCGCACTGGAAGAAGTAGAGCGTATCTTCGTAGGCATGGGATATGAAGTTGTAGAAGGACCGGAAGTTGAGTATGATCTGTACAACTTTGAGAAGCTGAACATTCCGGCAGATCATCCGGCAAAGGATGAGCAGGATACTTTCTATATTAATAAGGATATCGTACTTCGTACACAGACATCTCCGGTACAGGCCCGTGTGATGGAGCAGGGAAAACTTCCGATTCGTATGATCGCACCGGGACGTGTATTCCGTTCTGACGAAGTAGATGCAACACATTCACCATCCTTCCATCAGATTGAGGGTCTTGTGATCGACAAGAACATTTCCTTCGCTGACCTGAAAGGAACACTTGAAGTATTCGCAAAAGAGCTGTTTGGACCGGACACAAAGACAAAATTCCGTCCACATCATTTCCCATTTACAGAGCCAAGTGCTGAGGTGGATGTAAGCTGCTTTAAGTGTGGCGGCAAGGGATGTCGTTTCTGTAAAGGATCAGGCTGGATCGAGATTCTTGGATGTGGTATGGTTCACCCACATGTTCTTGAGATGTGCGGAATTGATCCGGAAGAGTACAACGGATTCGCATTCGGTGTAGGACTTGAGCGTATCGCTCTTCTGAAATATGAGATCGACGATATGCGTTTATTATACGAGAACGACATCAGATTTTTGAAACAGTTCTAACGAGCACAAGAAAGAAGGAAGCACGAGCGAAGCGAGTATTTACTTCTTCGTGCGAGTGGTGCGATAAAATCTTCAAGCGGCGCGAGTGCGGCGCGGCAACGGCGCAGAGCCGTTGGATTTTAGAGCCGCCCCTTTGATGAAATTAAACTAAATAAGGAGATATAAAATGGATACTTCATTATCATGGATCAAAGCGTATGTCCCGGATCTTGACGTGACAGCGCAGGAATATACAGATGCAATGACTCTGACAGGAACAAAGGTTGAAGGATTCGAGGAGCTGGATGCAGATCTTGACAAGATCGTTGTGGGTCAGATTGAGAAAATTGAGAAACACCCGGATGCGGACAAGCTGGTAGTTTGCCAGGTGAATATCGGTACAGAGGTTATACAGATCGTAACAGGTGCAAAAAATGTGTTCGAGGGAGCGAAGGTTCCTGTTGTATTAGACGGCGGACGCGTTGCAGGCGGACATGAGCCGGGACAGAGAGTTGCCGGTGGAATTAAGATCAAGAAAGGAAAACTCCGTGGAGTTCCAAGTTACGGAATGATGTGTTCTATCGAAGAACTTGGTTCTACAAAGGAGATGTATCCGGAACAGCCGGAGAATGGTATTTACATTTTCCCGGAGGACACAGAGGTTGGAGCAGATGCGATAGAACTTCTTGGTCTTCATGATGTTGTTTTTGAATATGAGATCACATCAAACCGTGTAGACTGCTACAGTGTAGTAGGTATCGCACGTGAGGCAGCGGCTACATTTAATAAAGAGTTTAAACCACCGGTTGTGACAGAGACAGGAAATGATGAGGATGTCAATGACTATGTAAAGGTGACTGTAGAGAATACAGATCTGTGTTCCAGATACTGCGCAAGAGCGGTTAAGAATATTAAGATCGGACCATCACCAAAGTGGTTACAGCGCAGACTGTCATCTGTTGGAATCCGTCCGATTAACAACCTGGTTGATATTACAAACTATGTAATGGAAGAGTACGGACAGCCAATGCATGCTTATGATCTTGATACACTTGCAGGACATCAGATCGTAGTTAAGAATGCACAGGATGGAGAGAAGTTCGTTACACTGGATGGACAGGAAAGAACAATGGACAAAGATGTTCTGATGATCTGTGACGGAGAAAAAGCTGTTGGAATCGCCGGAATCATGGGAGGAGAGAATTCCATGATCACAGATAACGCGAAGACAATGCTTTTTGAGGCAGCTTGTTTTGACGGTGTGAACATCCGTAAGTCCAGTAAGCGTGTCGGACTTCGTACAGATGCTTCCGGTAAGTTTGAGAAGGGACTTGATCCGAACAATGCGATGGCAGCATTGAACCGTGCCTGCCAGCTTGTAGAAGAGCTTGGAGCAGGTGAAGTTGTCGGAGGAGCAATTGACGTATACAGCAAGAAGAAAGAGCCTGTACGTGTTCCATTTGATGCAGAGAAGATCAACCGCATGCTCGGAACAAATATTTCTGAGGAAGATATGCTTGGATATTTCAAGAAAATCGATCTTGATTACGATGCAGAGACAAAAGAAGTGATCGCACCGACATTCCGTCACGATCTGTTCAGATTAGCTGACCTTGCAGAGGAAGTTGCAAGATTTTTTGGATATGACAATATCCCGACAACACTTCCGTCTGGAGAGGCTACAACAGGTAAGCTTCCGTTCAAGCTTCGTATTGAGCAGGTTGCAAGTGATATTGCTGAGTTCTGTGGATTCAGCCAGGGAATGTCTTATTCCTTCGAAAGTCCGAAGGTATTTGACAAGCTTCTTCTTCCAGAAGATTCCAAGCTTCGCAATGCAATCTCAATCATGAATCCGCTTGGAGAAGACTATAGTATCATGCGTACAACATCCTTAAATGGTATGCTGACTTCTCTTGCAACAAACTATAACAGAAGAAATAAGAATGTTCGTCTGTATGAGATGGGTAATATTTACATTCCGCAGGAGCTTCCACTGACAGAGCTTCCGGATGAGAGAATGCAGTTTACACTTGGAATGTATGGAGATGGAGATTTCTTCAACATGAAAGGTGTAGTGGAAGAGTTCTTTGAGAAAATCGGTATGAAGGGCAGAGAGAAATACGATCCGAATGCAGGAAAGTCATTCCTTCACCCGGGACGTCAGGCAAATATTATTTATGACGGAAAAGTAGTTGGATATCTTGGAGAAGTTCATCCGGAAGTTGCTGATATCTATGGAATCGGTGAGCGCGCATATGTTGCAGTTCTGGATATGCCTGAAATCATTCCATATGCTACATTTGACAGAAAGTACACAGGAATTGCAAAATATCCTGCAGTGACAAGAGATATCAGTATGGTTGTTCCGAAAGAAATCCTTGTCGGACAGATTGAAGATGTGATTGAGAAAAAGGGCGGCGCTCATTTAGAGAGCTTTAACCTGTTTGACATCTATGAAGGTGCTCAGATCAAAGCAGGATTCAAGTCAGTTGCTTATTCTATCGTATTCCGTGCAAAGGATAAGACACTGGAAGAAGCTGAAATTACAGCAGCAATGGATCGCATTCTTTCCGGTCTGGAAGAACTTGGTATTGAGTTGAGAAAGTAAGAAGAGAGGGTAAGAGCATTGAAAACAAGTGATTTTTATTATGATCTTCCGGAGGAACTGATCGCACAGGATCCTTTGGAGGACCGCTCTTCCTCCCGCCTTATGATACTTGATAAAGAGACAGGGAAGACAGAGCATCATGTATTTCGTGAGATTATCGATGAACTGAATCCAGGAGATTGTCTGGTTATCAATGATACGAAAGTAATTCCGGCCAGACTGATCGGAGCAAAGGAAGACACCGGAGCAAAGATAGAAGTGCTTCTTTTAAAACGAGGAGCAGATGATGTCTGGGAGACATTGGTAAAGCCTGGAAAAAAGGCAAGACCGGGAGCAAGAATCAGCTTTGGAGACGGTCTGCTTGTCGGAGAAGTTATGGATGTAGTGGAGGAAGGAAATCGTCTGATCCATTTTGAATACGAAGGAATCTTCGAGGAGATTCTGGACCAGTTAGGACAGATGCCGCTTCCACCGTATATTACACATCAGCTTCAGGATAAGGACAGATATAATACTGTCTATGCGGTACACTCAGGTTCTGCGGCAGCACCGACGGCCGGACTTCATTTCACACCGGAGCTTTTGGAAGAGATTCGCGCGAAAGGTGTGGAGATCGCACCGGTTACACTTCATGTCGGACTTGGAACGTTCCGTCCGGTGAAGGTAGATGATGTGGAGCATCACCATATGCATTCAGAATTTTATATGATTACTGAAGAGTCTGCACAGAAGATCAACCATGCAAAAGAAGCAGGACATCGTGTCATCTGTGTCGGAACAACAAGCTGCAGAACAATCGAATCCGCTGCCGATGAGAATGGAAGATTAAAAGAATGCAGTGGTTGGACAGAAATCTTTATCTATCCGGGATATCAGTTCAAGATTCTGGATGCGTTGATCACGAACTTCCACCTGCCGGAATCTACACTGATCATGCTTGTTTCTGCATTAGCCGGAAAAGAGCATGTGATGGCAGCGTATGAGGAGGCAGTAAAAGAAAGATATCGTTTCTTCAGTTTTGGGGATGCGATGTTCATACGATAGAAAGGGACAACCTATGTCAGAAAATGATTTTATCATTGTAGATGAAGAAGAGACAAACAAGGAAGACAACAGACAGGACACTGGCAGGGAAGAAGAAAAAAAAGAAGTGACAACTTCTGACCATTCTGAAAAAGATGATGACGGATATGAGAGAATATGTTTTATTTGTCATCGCCCGGAGAGTGTGACTGGGAAGATGGTTGAGCTTCCGAATAATATCGCAGTATGTCCGGATTGTATGCAGAGAAGCTTTGATATGATGAACAATAGTTCTATGGATCTAAGCAGCATGATGAACATTCCGGGGGTACACTTTATGAATCTTTCTGATCTTGATAATCTGCAATCGAAGGCACAGAAGATCAAAAAGAAAAAGAAAGAGCCGAAAGAATTCAAACAGCTGGATATTAAGAAAATTCCGGCACCACATAAGATCAAAGCACGTCTGGATGAATATATCGTTGGACAGGAGTATGCAAAGAAAGCAATCTCCGTTGCAGTTTATAATCATTACAAACGTGTAGCAACAGGAACAATGGATGAGATTGAGATAGAGAAATCAAATATGCTCATGATTGGGCCTACAGGATGTGGTAAAACATATCTGGTTAAGACACTGGCGAAGCTTTTAGATGTGCCGTTGGCGATCACAGATGCAACATCTCTTACAGAGGCAGGATATATCGGTGATGACATCGAAAGTGTTGTTTCCAAGCTTCTTGCAGCAGCAGACAACGATGTTGAGCGTGCGGAACAGGGAATTATTTTTATCGATGAGATCGATAAGATTGCCAAGAAAAAAACTTCCAGTCAGAGAGATGTGAGTGGTGAATCTGTGCAGCAGGGAATGCTCAAACTCTTAGAGGGAAGTGAAGTTGAAGTTCCGGTAGGCGCGAACAGCAAGAATGCAATGGTTCCACTGACAACAGTGAATACAAAAAATATTCTGTTTATCTGTGGAGGTGCATTCCCGGATCTTGAAGACATTATCAAAGAGCGTCTGCAGAAGAAAACGTCGATGGGATTCAATGCAGAACTGAAAGATACAGTCGAGCATGATGAAGAGCTGCTCTCTAAGGTGACAATTGAGGACTTAAGAAAATTCGGTATGATCCCGGAGTTCTTAGGACGTCTTCCGATTGTATTTACATTAAAGGGACTCGACAAAGAGATGCTTGTCAAGATCTTAAAAGAGCCGAAAAATGCAATTTTAAAACAGTATCAGAAGCTGCTGGCATTAGACGAAGTGAAGCTTGAGTTTGATGACAGCGCATTAGAAGCAATTGCAGAAAAGGCAATGGAAAAAGATACCGGAGCCAGAGCACTGCGTGCGATCATTGAGGAATTTATGCTGGATATTATGTATGAGATTCCGAAAGATGATAATATTGGAGAAGTAACAATTACAAGAGCTTATATAGAAGGTACCGGCGGACCGGTTATTCAGTTGAGAGGCCAGGCAGTACCGAGATTAGATGGATAAAGTGAGATTTTAGAAAGAGAAGTTTTGTTCAAAAATCTAAAAACTGATTGGGGAATTAGTTTAAAAAAATCACAAAAAGGAAGAGAGAAAAATGGACACATACAGATACTTACTGGATTTAGCAATTATTCTTATATCTACAAAATTACTTGGACTATTAACAAGACGAGTACAGATGCCGCAGGTTGTTGGCGCACTTCTGGCGGGATTGATCCTCGGACCGGCAGGATTTGGAATTCTGTCAGAGACTTCATTTATCCATGAAGTTGCAGAAATCGGAGTTATTGTTCTGATGTTTACTGCAGGTATGGAGACGGATATCAAAGAGCTGAAAGCAAGTGGAAAAGCTTCTTTTATTATTGCTCTTTGTGGTGTGATCGTTCCACTGATCGGAGGTTATGGTGTTGCCTGGTTCTTTAACCGTCCAAACATGGCAGGAAGTAACCTGTCATCCCCTGTAGTTCTTCAGAATGTCTTTATTGGAGTTGTACTCACAGCAACGTCTGTAAGTATTACAGTAGAGACATTGAAAGAATTAGGAGCATTGAAGAGCCGTTCAGGAAATGCAATCCTTGGTGCTGCGATCATTGATGACGTTCTTGGTATTATCGCACTGACAATCGTTACAAGTCTTGCAGATGATTCTGTAAAGATTGGAATGGTTCTGATTAAAATCGTGGGATTCTTCGTATTTTCAGGTGTTGTAGGATTTGTTTTCTATAAGATGTATAAGAAATGGGTTGACGGAGCTGAGAAGGAACTGCATCGTCATACGATCATTGCATTTGTATTCTGCCTGCTTATGGCATTTATCGCAGAAGAAGTTTTTGGTGTTGCAGATATTACAGGTGCATATATCGCAGGATTAATTATTTCCAACGTACAGAGATCTACTTATCTGGAGTCTAAGTTTGATACGTTGTCTTACCTGCTTCTGTCACCGGTATTTTTCGCAAGTATCGGTCTGAAGGTAAAACTTCCACAGATGTCAGTATCCATCATTATGTTCGCAGTTGCTCTTACAGTTGTGGCAGTTCTTACTAAGATAGTCGGCTGTGGACTTGGTGCAAAGATTTGTGGTTACAAGAATTATCAGGCGAAACGAATCGGAGTGGGAATGATCTCCCGTGGTGAGGTTGCCTTGATCGTAGCAAGTAAAGGTTCCGCACTCGGACTTATGAGTTCTTCCATCTTAGGACCGGTTATCGTAGTGGTTGTTATTACAACAGTCATCACACCGATTCTTCTGAAAGTAGTGTTCGCTCCTGGAACAGGACCGTCAACACAGGTAGAAGATGCTAAGAAGGTTACAAGCTACTATGAGAATCGAGAAGATAACAGATAGAACAAAAGAGAAAAGAATCGATAAAAGATATTGTAGAAACTTTGAGGTCATGGGACAGTTAAAGCTGTCTCATGACCTCAAATGTGTTATAGAGGTTTAATTGTCCGTATCCCCATTCACGGTTAGGGTATTCCATACTGTCTGGTCGGATGGCTCCAAGAACAAGAAGGCTTTTGATCTGGAATACGTCGATGCCGGGCATTTTGCGTTCATAGAGCTGCCATTCTAACATAAGTGCGACTGCCCCGGCGGTGATAGCAGCTGCGGCGCAGGAGCCGCTGCGCACGGCAAAACGGTCTCCTGGAAGAGCTCCTTTGATATTAATCCCGGGAGCAGTGATAGAAGGATTTTCAAATCTTGTTCTTGTATAGCCGCGTCCGGATGCCTGGGCGACTGCACCATTGCTGCCGTCGTAATAGGAGACCGTCAGAGGACTGGGAGCATTGGCCGGGTTTGTAAGAGTCGTGTAAGGATCTGATTCAAGGAAATAGACTTCTCCGTCTAAAAATTCTGTGACAGGAAGCCAGATATGGAAATCACCATTAATCAGGCGGGTCGGTTCTACGATGATTTTCCAGATGCCTTCTGCCGGGGTACGGAAACGGAAGAAGATGAGTTCAGAGTTTGCTTTTTCGACCAGAAGCCGGTAGTCAACAGAGACGCGGGTCTTTTCAAAGAGAAAATCAATGTCTGCGCTTGTGCCTACATGAAATGGAATTTTGGATGTATTTTCCCCGGACGGTGAAATAATTGAAATTGAGAAGAGATTGGGGATCAGTACCCAAAGTTCCAAAGTGAAACCGGATACATTTTCACCAACCCGGATCTCTACAGTTTTACGGTCATTTTCTGACTGGATCGTATTGAAATAATGATGACGTTTGTCTGCTTCATTTCCCGTGCCGACCACAGCAATCCGGTCGGGCATCAGACTGTAGCTGCCGAGTAATGCGGGAAGCGGAAGCGTGCCGACATGACCGCCAAGATTAGAGCCTATAGTGATACACATGACAAGTGGAAGCCCCAGTTCATCTGCCAGATCATTTAGATATTTTAATCCAAGGATCAGATCTGTTTCCTGATAGCAGACGGCTGTTTCCGTGATGCAGTAATAATCCCGCAGATATTGCTTCGCTTGTTTTAATTTGACAACAGCGAGAGTAGATTCCGGAGCGGCTCCCAGAAACTGTTCGTCAGCGTCAGCATTTCCGGCAGCGAGACTGGCAATATAAGTTCCATGTCCGTCGATATCGACAGAAGGGACCTGTGACAGTGGGGAATCAGAAGAAAGTGCCAGATCAATCTGTTCCTTACGGTATTCACTTCCGTAGAAGAAGTCTTTGGGTGGAGTTCCGCTTTGGATAGTCTGATCCCAAAGTGCCGCAATTCGCGTGGTACCGTCCAGATTGCGGAAAACTTTGTTTTGATAGTCAATTCCACTGTCAAGAAATCCAATCAGAACGCCTTTTCCTTTTAATTGAAGTGCCGGATAGTTCTGTACGGGAAGGATGCCGGTCTGGTTCAATGTTTCCATAGCGACAGGGGCAAAACAATTCGGAATGGAATTATAAGAAAAACGCGTCAGAGAGATTGGTTCTACAAGTTCTTTGGAAAAATAAATGCACTGATATCCAAGCCCGGCATCCTGGATACATGGATCTTTTTTCAGAAGTTCATTGAACAGTGGAGTGCGCAGCGGATTACTGATGAAGTCGCGTGTATCTTCGGAGAGTATCTGTTCCCTGCAAGTTTCAAGATTATTCATAAGATGACTCCTGAGTTGAGTTGTAGAAAGGATATGCAAGAAGGATTCTATTTATGAAATTAGTCTAAAAATAATAGAAAATGACTTCAAAAACTGGAAGAATACGATATAATAAGACCAAGAGAAATTGTAGATCACCTTTCTGGTGGTTGAGATGATACAGCAATGATAAGAAGGGAGATTTCAGTATGAAAGATTTTTTTGAAGATTTAGGAAAACGTCTGAGCGAGACAGCAGAGGCAGTGACAGCAAAGGCAGGAGACGCGATTGAGATACAGAAATTAAAAGCACAGATCAGAGAGCTTGCAAGAGGAAATGCAGAAGATCTGATGGAACTTGGTCAGAGTATTTATGACAGATTTGAGAATGGAGAAGAACTGGATGAGGCTTCCAAGGGACTGTGCGAGGCAATTGCAAGCCGCAAGGAAAGCATGGAAGAGTATGAGAATAAGATTGAAGGGCTCAAAGGTGCGTGTGAGTGTACACGGTGTGGTAAGATGGTTGCGAAAGATATGGCTTTCTGCCCATACTGCGGATCACCTGTAGCAGAGGAAGAAGATATTTTTGAAGCTGATGATCTGGCTCAGGAAGTAAGAGAAGAGGCAGAGGAAGCAGAAGAGAGCGTTGCAGAGGCTGCTGAAGCAGCAGTTGAGGCGGTTACTGAGGTCGCAGAAGAAGCAGTGGATGCAGTAGAAGAGTCTGTGAAAGAAGAGACAGAAGAATAGTTTCAAGGATTTAAGGGAGAATGGAACGTGAAGGTTGTTATATTAAGTTTTACACAGGCAGGAACAAGACTTGGTGAGAGAATTGGAAGTCAGTTCCGGAACGAAGGGATTACGTGTCAGAACTATGCACCTGCCGGATATGCATTCGCTGATATTCTTCCGTTTCCGGACAATCCAAAAGAGCTGATCAGGGAAGGATGGGGAGAGACATCCTTCCTTTTTATTGGTGCAGTTGGAATCGCAGTGAGATATATTGCGCCTTATGTAAAGGATAAATTCACTGATTCAGCGGTCGTAGTCATGGATGAAAAAGCAGGGTATGTGATCCCACTGCTGTCAGGACATCTCGGGGGTGCGGTAGAACTTTCCAATCAGCTTGCAGTATGGACCGGTGCAGTTCCGGTACAGACAACAGCGACAGATGTTCAGGGAAAATTTGCAGTAGATGTTTTTGCAAAGAAGAATCACCTGTATTTTACAGAGCGCGAAGCAGCGAAGCAGATATCAGCTGCAGTGCTGGATGGAAAGCAGGTCGGTCTGTGGATCGGTGAAGGACTGGTATTTGAACAGGAAGATTTTCAGAAAAGCTGTTTAAAAGAACTTATACTATGTGGTTCACAGGAAGAATTGTACTCCTTTGCAGAGGAACATCCTGTGATCGTGATCACAAAGACTGCAGAAGAAGGGAGACAGTTCGTGGAATCCCTAGCGGGTTCTCTGTGGGGAGATGTCAGGAATAACGTATGTGGATGTGAGCGTAAGCCATGCATTCTCCTTTTGTATCCAATCAATATCACGGCAGGAGTAGGCTGTAGAAAACAGATTTCAAAAGAACTTTTTGAAAAGGGTCTAAACGATGTTCTGGAAGGGTATGGACTTGAACCTACGCAGTTAAAACAGCTTGCATCGATCGATCTTAAGAAAGAAGAACCTGCGATTTTGGCCTATGCGCAGAAATATAAAGTACCGTTTGCAACTTATCCGGCAGAACAGTTAGAGAAGATTACAGAGGTATCAGCCACATCACGGTTTGTGAAACAGGTGACAGGTGTTGACAATGTGTGTGAGAGAGCCGCACGGACAGCAGATGCTGACGGAGAACTGCTGTGTCCCAAGTGCATAAGAGAACAGATGACGGTGGCATTGACAGAGACAGAAGTAACACTTCAATTTTAAAACGAAAGAAAGTTCCAGAATTTTCCGACATTCTGGAACTTTTTTTCTACTAAAGTATCTGTTCTTTTGACTGGAGTGCATCATATCCTGTCTCACGGGTGCGGATCTTCATGGCACTCCGGATTTCATAGCTGAAGATCTTACCATCACCGACTTCACCGGTATAGGCAGCTTTTTGGATTGCTTCGATTGTTTTTTTCTCCCATTCTTCGGAAGAGACAACAATTTCAAATTTGATTTTCGGCTGCATGAAAATCTCAATCTCAGAACCACGGACAATCTCCTTATAACCTCGCTGTGCACCACATCCCATGACCTGGGAGACAGTGATACCATTGACTTCTATTTCATTTAAGGCAGCCTTGACATCCTCAAATTTCTCTTCCCGAACGATAGCTTCTACTTTAATCATCATTTTAAAAATCCTCCTGTATTAATGGATATATAAATTTTGGACAGATTATATTAGTCGAATCCGTTGAAGGACGGATATGCATTTTCACCATGTTGGGAGATATCCAGTCCAAGAGCTTCTTCCTTCTGATCTACGCGCAGTGGAGTGAAGATACGGATAATTCCAATGCAGATCAGAGTACCGACAACTGCAACAGCCGCAGTGATGATAATGCTTAATACCTGTGCAACGAAGAGATGAACATTACCGAAGACCAGTCCGTCCCATCTTGCAACAGAGTTAATAGAAGTTTTTGCAAAAAGTCCGGTGGCGATTCCACCCCACACACCGCCGATTCCATGGCAGCCAAAAGCGTCCAGTGCATCATCTATTTTCAGTTTATGCTTAATGAAGTTCATTGTAAAGTAGCAGATCGGGCTGACCAGTGCACCGATGATATAGGAAGACCAGATCGGAACAAATCCTGCTCCCGGTGTAATAGCAACCAGTCCGACAACCAGTCCGGTAGAAGCACCGACCAGAGTAGGCTTCCCGTCTTTGATCACATCGATCAGCATCCAGGATACGAGAGCAGCTGCGGAAGAAATGGCACTTGTCATAAATGCATGGGCTGCAAGTCCATCTGCCGCCAGGGCACTTCCTGCATTGAATCCAAACCATCCGAACCAGAGCAGGGAAGCTCCAAGCACAACAAAAGGAATATTATGGATACGGTAAGATGTTTTTTCGTATCCTTTTCTTCTGCCAAGATATGTTGCGAGAACCAGGGCGCTGACACCGGAACTGATGTGTACTACATTTCCACCTGCAAAGTCAACGGAGCCGATTGCTGCAAGGAATCCTCCCTCTCCCCAGACCATATGAGCCATCGGATAGTAAACAAGGAAAGACCACAGTGCAATAAATGCAAATAGTGCCTTAAATCTCATCCTTCCGACCACAGCACCGGTGATCAGTGCCGGAGTAATCATGGCAAACATCATCTGGAATGCAGCAAATACAAGATGCGGAATGGTATCCGCATACGGACCGGCTTCCCAGCCGACATCATTTAAAAAAGCCCAGCGGAAATCTCCGATAATTCCGGTGTGATTGCCGCCAAAAGAAAGAGAATAGCCAAACATGGTCCAAAGAAGAACAGATAGTCCCATGATCGCAACGCAGGCCATCATTGTGTTACATACATTTTTTCTCCGCACAAGACCGCCATAGAAGAAGGCAAGTCCCGGTGTCATAAAGAAGACAAGCGCAGTGCAGATCATCATAAAAGCAGTGTTTCCGGTGTTCATTTTCTAAATCCTCCCAATTCATCTGATAATGCAAAAAAGACGCCTGATAGAAAGGCAATCTCTTACCTTTCTGTCAGACGTCTTTGTCTTGCATATTAAGATATCACGGCTTTTGGAAAAATGCAAGAGAAAATTTTGTGGTTGCCAGTCGCACACAGTATGAACAGTAAGTAACTTATACGGAACAAGTTGAAGAAAACGTGTTTTTGCTTTATAATCAGTGACAGAGTAAAAAGAAAGGGTTCGATGGATGATTATGAAAGAGCATACGCATTTCCGTGAGGACGGAACAGAATATACCCACGTGCATCATAACGGAGATGGGGTGGCAGAGTCACATGTACATCATCACGATCATGGCGGCACAGGACATGTTCACCGTCATGTACACAGTGCAGAAGAAAAGAAGAAGGTAATGAATCGTTTATCCAGAGCAATCGGACATCTTGAGGCAGTGAAGCGAATGGTGGAGCGCGATGAAGATTGCAGTGAAGTACTGATCCAGCTTGCGGCAGTTCGTTCTGCAATCAATAATACAGGAAAAGTGATTTTGAAGAATCATCTGGATCATTGTATTGTGGAAGCTATTGAGCAGAATGATATGGAGACAATCCGTGCTCTTGACGAGGCAATCGATAAGTTTATTAAATAAATATAAATGTGGGTGATTTGATGAAGAAAAATATTCTTATTTTTGCCGGTACGACAGAGGGACGACAGCTGGCAGAATACGCCGTTAAAGAAGGAATTCCCTGTATCGTAAGTGCTGCGACAGAATATGGGGAAGAATTATTGGAAAATGATCTGCAGTTGCGAAAAGAGAAGCATAAGAAATCAGAACTTCGAGTGATTCACGGACGTATGGATCAGCAGGAGATGGAAATATTCTTTGAAAAAGAGCAGGTGGGGCTTGTCATAGATGCGACGCATCCGTTTGCAGTTATAGTGACGGAAAATATACAGCAGGCATGTAAAAACAGTGGAATAGAGTATTTACGATGTTTAAGAGATTTTTTGACAGAAGCAAAGGCAGTCAGGTCAGAAAAGTTTGCTTGTGAAAGAACAAATGCGATTACTAAGAGTGACAGTTCTGTAGTCTGTGTAAATAGCGTGGAAGAGGCCGTGGACTATCTCGAGCAGACGCAGGGAAATATACTGATAACAACAGGCAGTAAAGAACTGGATAAATATACTCGTTTGACAAATTATAAAGAGCGGTGCTATGCAAGAGTACTTTCCGTACTTCCTTCAGTGATGCAGAGCATAGATCTCGGATTTTCAGGGAAGCATCTGATTGCAATGCAAGGCCCGTTTTCCAGGGAAATGAATCTTGCACTTCTTCATCAGACAGAGGCAAAATATTTCGTAACAAAAGAATCCGGAAAGAATGGAGGATTTGCAGAAAAGCTTGAAGCAGCAGAGCAGGCAGGTGCAGTTCTTCTCGTAATTGGAAGGCCGATAGAAGAAGGCTTGTCGGTAGAGGAAGCAGAACAGGAGATGAGAAAATGGAACAGGGATTGATACACATTTATTGTGGAGATGGAAAAGGGAAAACATCAGCTGCAATCGGACTTGCGGTCCGTGCTGCAGGAAGTGGACTTAAGGTTTTATTTACCCGGTTTTTAAAAAATGAATCTTCCGGAGAACTGGCGATTCTCGATGATATTTCTCAGATTAAAGTACTTCATCTTGAAAAGTCTTATGGCTTTTTTAAAAATCTTTCCGAAGAGAAAAAGCAGGAAGTAAGGGAAACTTACTTGCAGCTTTGGAGAGCGATTGAACTGGAGATTCTTACCGGAAGATATGATGTGCTTGTGATCGATGAGTTTATGGCAGCGTATAAGTATGATTTGATTCCGAAGGAGGAAGCAATCGAGTTCCTGGAGAAGAAACCAAAAGAACTGGAGATTGTACTGACAGGGCGGAATCCGGATGAAAAGCTTGTAGAACTGGCAGATTATGTGTCAGAAATCAAGAAAGTGAAGCATCCGTTTGATCAGGGAATCTACGCGAGAAAAGGGATTGAATATTGATGAAGGAAATCGGAAGAACAAGATCGGGACTTCAGATGGGATATACGACCGGAAGCTGTGCGGCAGCGGCGGCAAAAGCGGCAGCAGAGATGTTATTGTCGGGAGAAGAGATTCGCCAGGTGAGACTGCTGACGCCGAAGGGCATTGAACTGTATCTTGAGTTGGAAGAGATCATGCGTAAGAAGTCAGAAGTTTCATGTGCAGTGCGAAAATACAGTGGAGACGATCCGGATGTGACGAATGGAATACTTGTTTATGCAACAGTTCAAAAGGTAGAGAAGAAGAGTAAAATAAATTCGGAGAATAGTGTGGATCTTTCCGAGAAAATCAATCTGGATGGTGGTGTTGGAATCGGTCGGGTAACGAAGCCTGGACTGGAACAGAAAATCGGTCAGGCAGCAATCAACAAAGTACCGCGGAGAATGATCTGTGAAGCAGTGGAAGAAGTTTGCAGGAAGTATGAATATACAGGAAATCTGCAAGTGCGCCTATCCGTGCCGGAAGGGGCAGAGGTTGCGAAGAAGACATTTAATCCAAGACTGGGGATTGAGGGAGGAATCTCAATCTTAGGAACAACAGGTATCGTGGAACCAATGAGTGAGAAGGCACTGACGGATACGATTTATTTGGAAATGAAGATGCTCAAAGAAAATGGAACAGATTGGTGTTATGTTGTCCCGGGAAATTATGGGATGGACTTTCTACGGGAGAAACTGCAGGTAGATACGGCACTTTCAGTAAAATGCAGTAATTATGTCGGCGAGACAATTGAGGATGCAAAGCTTCTTGGAATGAAAGGAATCTTGTTGATCGGACATATAGGAAAGTTTATTAAGCTGGCCGCAGGAGTGATGAATACGCATTCCAGACAGGCAGATTGTCGAATGGAAGTACTTGGTGTGCATGCAGCAATGAATGGTGCAGATGCAGTAGTTGTGCGGGAAATCATGGATTGTATTAATACAACGGAAGCAATGGAAATACTGCGCAGGGAGAAGTTGATTGAGCCGGTGATGGAAAGTGTGATGAAACGTATTGAATTCTTCTTGAAGAACAGGGCAGGAGAAGAATTGGAAATCGGTGTGATTTTATTTTCAACAGAAGATGGCATTCTTGGAAAGTCAGAAAATGCGGATGAGTTGTTAAAGAAGATACAGGAGAATAGATGAAACAAGCAGGAAAATTTTATGGAATCGGAGTGGGACCGGGAGATCCTGAATTAATGACATTAAAAGCAGTTCGAACAATCAGGGACTGTGATGTAATAGTACTTCCGGTTTCAAATAGAAAATTGACAGAGCCGCTACTGCTAGAACAAAATGAGATGGAAAACAGAGCAGCAGGATATTTAGAAAGCTGTACAGCTTATCAGATTGCAGCGCAGACAGTTTCAGAGCTTAAGGAAAAGCAGATTCTCTTTCTCCCAATGCCAATGATCAAAGATAAGGAAAAGCTGAGAAAGATTCATGCACGGGGAGCAGGAGTGATAGAGCAGCTTCTTGAGAAAGGATGGAATCTGGCATTCCTGACGCTGGGAGATCCAACGGTTTATTCTACATGTATGTATATAGAGCAGATGATTGAACAGGATGGTTATCAGGTTGAGACAGTTTCAGGAATACCATCTTTTTGTGCAGCAGCTGCAAGATTGAATCAGCCACTTGGAGAACAGGAAGAGCAGATTCATATTTTACCGGGCTCTTATGAGGAAGGAGAAGGTCTGCAGTTATCGGGAACAAAGATTTTGATGAAGACCGGGAAAAAGATGGGACAGATAAAAAAGTTTTTACAGGGGAGCAGTCAGGATATCTGTCTTGTAGAAAACTGTGGAATGGACGACGAACGTATTGTCCGATCAGTGGAAGAGATTTCAGAAGATGCGGGATACTATTCCCTTCTAATTGTAAAAGACAGGAAAAGATAGAAAAGATAGAAAAGGCAGGAAGAATTATGATTACATTTGTAGGAGCAGGTCCGGGAGCAGAAGATCTGATCACAGTACGCGGACAAAGACTTTTGAAAGAAGCAGACATCGTGATCTATGCGGGTTCTCTTGTGAACCCGGGATTACTTAAACTGTGTAAAGAAAAGTGCGAGATATATAATAGTGCAAAGATGACATTGGAAGAAGTGTTAGAAGTGATGGTGAAGGGCCATGGGGACGGAAAAGAAATCGTACGTCTGCATACAGGAGATCCTTGCCTTTATGGTGCGATCCGAGAGCAGATGGATGAACTGAAGAAACTTGAGATACCATATGAAGATTGTCCGGGTGTCAGTTCATTTTGCGGAGCTGCGGCAGCACTGGAAGCAGAGTATACATTGCCGGGGATCTCTCAGTCTGTCGTGATCACGAGAATGGCGGGAAGGACACCAGTGCCGGAGAAAGAGTCAGTCAGAAGCTTTGCGGCACATCAGGCGACGATGGTTTTATTCTTGAGCACAGGACTGTTAAAGGAACTTTCAGCAGAATTGATCGAAGGCGGATACAGCGAAGATACACCGGCAGCGATTGTTTATAAAGCGACCTGGCCGGAACAGAAAGTACTTCGTTGTACGGTAGGAACGCTGGAACAGACTGCACGTGAGGCGGATGTCACCAAGACAGCGCTGATCGTAGTCGGAGAAGTGCTTGACGGGACTTATGAGAGATCAAAGCTTTATGATCCGACATTTACGACAGAATTCAGACAAGCATCCTGTTCTAAGAAGGAATTAGGACAAACCGGAGAGAATCAAAGCACAGAGATGAGACAGGAAGCAGAGGGACAGAGCAAATGAGTACAGTATATGTAGTAGGACTCGGACCGGGAGCAGAAGAGCAGATGACAGTGCGTGCACAGAAAGTATTGGAGCATTGCCCTGTTTTGATTGGTTACAATGTTTATATTGATCTTGTGAAAGAGCAGTTTCCTGATAAGATATTTTTGAGCACTCCGATGCGGAAAGAACCGGAACGTTGCAGAATGGCTTTTGAAGAAGCAGAAAAAGGTCAGGACGTTGCAATGATCTGTAGCGGAGACGCCGGAGTCTATGGAATGGCAGGATTGATCTTCGAGATAGGAAAAGAATACCCTTCCATTCAGATTGAAGTGGTTCCGGGAATCACAGCGGCATCAGGAGGTGCAGCTGTTCTTGGAGCGCCGCTCATGCATGACTTTGCAGTAATCAGTTTAAGTGATCTTCTGACACCGTGGGAGACGATTGAGAAGCGTCTGCATGCGGCAGGAATGGCTGATTTTGTCATCTGCCTTTACAATCCGTCAAGTAAGAAGCGCGCAGATTATCTGCAGAAAGCCTGTGATATACTGCTTCAGTACAGAGATGTGGGAAATATCTGCGGTTATGTGAAGAATATCGGACGTGAAGGAGAATCTTATCGGATTCTGTCGCTGAAAGAACTTAAGGATACGAAAGTAGATATGTTTACAACCGTGTTTATTGGAAATTCAAGAACGATGGAACTGAATGGGCGGATGGTGACGCCGAGGGGGTATAAACTGTTATAAGAAAAAAGAAACGGGCAGGCCACAACAAGAAGTGTGGTAAAAACCCGTTTCTAGATTTTATTATAGCAGATAGAAACCAAAAGAATCAAGGAAAAAATAGTTATATATTGGGAGATGAAATGGAATCACGACAAATTATCCTTGCGGGAATAGGAATGGGATCTGGTGATGTAATCACAGAAGAAGTCAGACAATTGATAGAAGAGGCGGATTGTCTGATCGGAGCAGAACGAATGATTACGAGTGCGCAGAAGATTCGTAGCATGAATGGATTAAGTATGCGTCAGTGTGAGAGAAACAACAGGAATGAAGGAGTCTTTATTAAGGAATATCGTACAGAAGAGATTGTATCCTATATAAAAGAGCACAAAGAACATAGTAAAATAGGAATTCTTCTTTCGGGAGATACAGGATTTTATAGTGGAGCGAAAAAACTGAAAGAACGATTGACGGAAGTGTGTTCTGACCAAATAAAAATTTATCCTGGGATTTCCTCACTTTCTTATCTTGCATCAAAAGCCGGTGTTTCCTGGGAAGATGCAAAAATTCTGAGCCTTCATGGAAAGGACATGAATTTTGTACAGACGATTCACAGACATTCGAAGACCTTTCTGCTTCTCGGAGGAAAAGACACGGGGCGTCATTTCTATGAGACATTACTAGAGTATGGCTTAGGGGACGTGCAGGTTCATGTGGGATGTCAGATGTCTTATGAGGAAGAAAAGATACTTTCGGGCAAATTGTACGAGATGAAGGCAGAAGATTTTGAAGGACTTTGCGCAGTTCTTGTAGAAAATCCATCGTATTGTAAGGCGGCTGGTATGCATCTGAAAGATGAAGAATTTCTCCGAGGAAAGGTGCCAATGACGAAGTCGGAAGTACGTTCTGTCAGTATAGCAGAGCTTGAATTAACCGAGGATGCAATTGTGTATGATATCGGCGCCGGAACAGGTTCCGTTTCTATTGAAATTGCACGTGCAGGTGAGCAGATTCGTGTATATGCAATTGAAAAGAATCCGGAAGGAGTGAAACTGATCGATCAGAATCGGAAGAAATTTAGGACAGACGGAGTGCGAATCATAGAAGGGCTTGCGCCACATGCAATGGAAGATTTAGAAGTACCAACACATGCATTTATCGGCGGGAGTTCCGGAAACTTAAGAGAGATTGTTCAATTACTTCAGAAGAAAAATTCGGATGTACGAATCGTGATCAATGCGATTTCACTTGAGACAGTCAGTGAAGTGATGGGGCTTGTGGAAGAGGGAATCCTTCCAGATGCGGAGATTCTGCAAGTGAGTGCAGCAAGATCAAAGGTTCTTGGAAGATATCATATGATGATGGGACAGAATCCGGTTTATATTATTTCCGCAGGTGGAAGAAAGCCTGGACAGGTATAAGATGAGAGAAACGGAAACAAACAGACAGGAGAATCATGAGAAAAATGAAAGAGAATGCTTGCAATAATAAAAATCAGAAAAAAAATCCAGGGTTTTTGTTGTCTGCTGTTTCCAGTAATAGTGGAAAGACAGCTGCAGCCTGTGGCCTGATGTCTGCGTTTAAGCAAAAGGGAAAGCGTGTATGTGCGTGTAAATGTGGCCCGGATTATATAGATCCAATGTTCCACAGGGAGGTTCTTGGCGTTGATTCTAAGAATCTGGACCTGTTCTTCTCGGAAGAAGACATTTTGAAAGAGGGATACCTAAAGCATACGAAAAATGCGGATATTACTATAACCGAAGGCGTTATGGGGTTCTATGACGGAATGTCACTTGATTCTGTAAAAGGAAGTTCTTATGATGTCGCACAGACGCTAGGATTGCCAGTGATCCTTGTGATTAATGCGAGAGGTGCAGCAATGACACTTGTAGCTACGGTGAAAGGAATTGTTGAATTTCGTCCGGATAGCAATATTCGTGGAATTCTCTTAAACAGAGTGTCCGCAATGCTATATCCAAGATTAAAAGAAATGTTGGAGAATGAACTGGCGAGAATCGGGCATGACGAGATTAAAATTGTCGGTTACATGCCGGAAAATGAAGTTTTTCATCTGGAAAGCCGTCATCTGGGACTTGTAACACCGCAGGAAATGGAAAATCTGCAGGAGAAGGTAAGACAGGCGGGAGAAATTCTGGCAAAAACAGTGGATCTTGAATTGCTCGAACAGATTGCCGGTGAAGCAGCAGTATGGAAAGCAGAAGTTTCAGAAGAATCGGAAAAGATTGGAAGTTTAAAAAGTCTGAACTACCCAGTTCGAATCGCAGTGGCGCGTGATGAAGCTTTCTGTTTTTATTACAAAGATAATCTTGAACTATTAGAAAGCCTTGGCTGTGAACTGATAGAATTCAGTCCGCTCCGGGATGAGAAACTTCCGGATAATATCAGTGGATTGATACTCGGAGGAGGTTATCCTGAACTGTATGGGAAACAGCTTTCTGAAAATCAGAGTATGCTTACATCCATCCGAAAAGCGCTGATGCAGGAGAAAATCCCATGTCTGGCAGAGTGTGGTGGATTTATGTATCTTCATGAAGAAATGGAGGATGCAGATGGAAATGTTTGGAAATTAGTAGGGCGAATCCATGAAAAAACATTTCCGACAGGTAAACTGGTTCGATTTGGATATGTGAATTTACAGAGGAATCTTGATGAGGATCAGATTTCTGAGCTTAAAGAACGGATGAGTATAGCGGACAGCTGGATTCTTCCGGGTGAGAATATCCGTGCACACGAGTTTCATTACTGGGATAGCACAGACAGTGGAAGTGATTGTCTTGCTGTCAAGCCGGATGGAAAGAGAAAATGGGAATGCATACATATGGAAGAGAACCTCGTGGCGGGATATCCGCATTTGTATTATCCATCTTGTAAAGAATTTGCGGAGCGTTTTGTAGAAGAATGCAGAAGCGGTTACAGAGAATAGAACAAAGAGAAACAGCAACAGATGTCGTTATAATAACATCTGCTGCTGTTTTTTTAGGCTCTATGAAATATCCAGATCAATCGGTTCGTCCAAATGTTCGGAAACATATTTTCCATTTTTCTTCCGCTGCCTGACGCACTCAGTCAGAAGATATTCAATCTGACCGTTTACGGAACGAAAATCATCTTCTGCCCAGGCTGCGATTGCGTCATACAGTTTAGCGGAGAGACGGAGAGGAACCTGCTTCTTTTTATTATCTTTTTCAGCCATTTCTAGTACAGGCTTCCGGAATTAATGATCGGCTGTGTGTCATGGTTTCCACACAGAACTACGAGCAAATTGGATACCATAGCAGCCTTACGTTCTTCATCCAGTTCTACCACTTCTTTTTCACTTAATTGATCCAGAGCCATTTCAACCATGCCGACTGCTCCGTCTACAATCATCTTTCTTGCATCGATGATAGCGGAAGCCTGCTGACGCTGGAGCATGACAGCAGCGATTTCCGGTGCATAAGCAAGATATGTGATTCTTGCTTCGATGATCTCCAGCCCTGCGTCTGTCACTTTCGTCTGGATCTCTTCACGGATTCGCGCTGCAACAATCTCACTGGAGCCACGGAGACTTCCCTCATCAGCCTTTCCGTCACCGGTTGTATCGACATCAGGAGCAGTGTCATATGGATAGATGCGGACAATATTACGAAGAGCACCATCACACTGAAGTGAGAGATATTCTTTGTAATTATCAACATTAAAGACAGCTTTCGCAGTATCTACGACACGCCATGTTACGGCAATACCAATCTCAATCGGATTTCCGAGACAGTCATTGATCTTCTGACGGGAGTTGTTCAGTGTCATAACCTTGAGAGAAATCTTTTTGCTTGAAGACTCTTCAGTGGTTCCTGTTGTAGAAACACCCAGGAGACTGGAAAGATTTGCTCCCTTCTTGGAATTGTTATCAACATCTCCACTCTGACTCAACTTTGTCTTGGAAGCAGGGTTTACACTGGTACAGAATGGATTGACAAAATAGAATCCGGCTTCTTTCAGTGTACCGATATAGTTTCCAAAAAGTGTAAGAACCAGAGCTTCCTGTGGTTTCAGCACCTTCAATCCAAGAAATGGAACCCATCCGATGCACAGCCAGGTAATGCTGACAACCAGTCCAGCGATAACCGGCGGAGCATCAAACTCATGTTCCAGTGCGATTGCGGACAGAACGCATCCTGCTATTGCAATCAGATAGAGCAGACAAAAGAGCAGAAGCATTCCCATTCCGTTTTTCTTATTTGATAATATTTTTTCATTCATAGTGATTCCTCCTCTGGAAATAAAATGAAATTTATTTGATATCATTATGATATCACCTTTAGAAAAAGAAGTCAACAAGAACAAAGAATGTGCCTTGGCACATTCTTGCGCCTGCGGCGGTCGCTTGCGACACCTACCTTGTACGCCGCAGTGCGCATCCTGAGCGGAGCGTTTTTTATATATTAGGAAAGGACTTTCCTAATATATAAAAAACAGGATCCATCAGTTTTATCTTTACTGACAGATCCTGTTTTCTATTTTCTGTTAAATTAATCCATAATGCTTCATGGCATATGCAATTCCATCATTTTCCACTGTCTTTGTAACAAACTCAGCATATGGATCCAATACCGAATCATGTCTGCCCATCGCAATCGCATGCTCCGCATATTCAAACATCGCCAGATCATTACTGCTGTCTCCGAAGACATACGCATGACTTGCATCCATGTCATATCTTTCCATAATAAACTGACATGCTGTCGCTTTAGAAAATCCCTTCTGAATTACCTCATAGGCCTTTCCGCCACGGTCAAGTGCTTCCATGTCATCTCCAAGATACTCACGAAAAGAATCAAAATCACTCTTATCATCTACGTAAACAAATAACTTATCATATTCAAATCTTTCGCTCTCTAAAGACTGTTCGATTCCTATTCCTCTAGATGCAAAATATCTTCTTGTAGATTCTAACCTGTCAAATCGTGATATGTGTCCAGGAAAATAACAATCCTCTTGTCCTTCCGCAATAACACCAAGATTACATTCTTTTGCTTTTCGCAGCAGTTCTATACCTCTCTGCTTCTCAATCGAGCTTTTTAGCAAAACTTCATCATGTTCTGTAAGATATGTCCCACAGCCACACAAATACCCATCAAATTGGAATTTTCTCACCTCTGTCGGAATACTACAGATTGTTCTGCCTGTATTAATAAACAGCAGATGTCCTTCCGCTCGTGCTTGTTCCATTGCCTCAATCGCACTTTGCGGTACCTCTTTTGTCACTTCACTCAACACTGTTCCATCAATATCAAAAAACAAGATTGCTCTTTCCATTTTACTTAATCCTAACTCTTATCTATTCTTAAACATTTCTACTATGTCAACCATCTCCTGAGACGGATTGGAGATCACAGCAGTTTGTATAACTTTACACGGTGCATTATTTTTCACTTCATCAACCGCTGCTGTTACTGCTGATACACTGCCACCTACAAAAACAAGTGCATGTCCACCGCACTTTGTGTCCTGTGTCACATACTCTACTTCTGCAGTCTTTAACATGCGGTCAACTACGATCACCGCATTGGATTCTCCTTTTACCTCTACCAGGCCATATGCTCCATATTTCTTCATCTTATTTCCCTTTCTTTTCCTTTTCTGATTTCCTCACAAAACAATACTCTTCTCATATGTACAACAGACAATTGAACAAATACCTATTTATTAATTGTCATTGCAATTGCTTTTTCCGTATCCTCAGAAGGTGATGCAATCACCGTATGGGAAACAATCTTCGTCAACGGTCTGGCTACATCCAGTGCTGCTTCCATTGCAGCCTTCACGTCAGAGACACTTCCTCTCATCTTCACGCAGGCTCCTGCCGCAAGACGATTTCTCTCCACACCCTGAATCTTTACTGCTGCTGCTTTTGCTGCCGCATCAAGTGCTACAAAACAGATACACTCACTTTCCAGTTCAAATACGCCGATTGCCTGGTTTCTGTAATCCTCTGCCATATCTTTCTCCTCTTCTTTCTGCTGTTCTGATCTTCCAACAGTTTTTTGCATATCACATAGTCTTATTATAATACACACCTGGCACTTAATCAACTACAACAACAATTAAAATTCATCAAAAAACAACATGAAGAAGTTGCTTTCTTGTGGTTTTGTTACTATTTTGTAACGTTATAAGCTGATAACAGTCTTAATTCCACATTCATTTAACTTCTTCATGATTCATTACTTTCTTCTATTTTTAAATTCGTCTGTTATTTTGCAGATTCCACATTCACAGCCCCAAGGTTCATCTTGCGGAAAACTACAACAAGTACTTTTCCAAGTGCAAGAACGAGAATCGCTGCTGCGATTGCTTCCGGAATACCGGATGCTGTCACAGTTCCCATCACCAGACCGAATACTGCTGTAAGTGCAACTTCTTTTGCCTCGGCATACTGCTGTGCAAACAGGAAATAGATACTTCCCATTACAGTGACAGTATTCACCATTGAACCAACAAATCCCACAATCGGAAGTGCGATAAACTGATTCAGTTTAATCTTCGTAAAAAGTACCCACAGCCATCCTGCTACCACACCGATCAGAATTCTGCATCCAACAGATATCCAGATTGCCTTCAACGCCCCAGGAATTCCGGTTGTACTTAAAAATGGTGAAAATGCAAAGGATAAGAGTGTCGGAGCCATTGTATTACTGACCAGAGAGCATATACCAAAAACTGCTCCAAGAATTGCTCCTGCACCAGGTCCTAACAGAATTGCTCCGAGGATCACCGGAATATGAACTGTTGTTGCCTTAATGATAGGGAGCTGGATCATACCAAGCGGTGTATTGGCCAGTACGATCACGATCGCTGCCATAAGTGCAACACTAACCATCCAACGAGTGTCATGTTTCTTTGTTTTCATTATTCAATTCCTCCTTGTTATCATTCCCAACTTGCGGGATACAATACAATTACCGGATTAGTATATCATTCCTTTGCCTGCTCAACAAGTATAAAAAGAAATACAATTTCATATATTCTATTAACGATTTTCCGAGGTGAACGAATGAAACTCTCTCTTTCCCGGAAATGTATCCATTTTCCCATACACCCTTTGAAATCAAAAAAATATTGCATTTTATTTCTTATCTTCTCTTATTTTTCAGGTATTGGAGCTGGATTTCTTAAAGAACAGATTTTCGCTTTTTCTAATGAGTCAACTTCGGCTCGCCCCTCTCCTGTCAACCAGAACTCCGTGACTTCTATTCCCCGGACGATTTCCTGTGCCCTTCCTGATCTCACACTTTCTTCAGAAGGAAACTGGGGGTTAAGTTTTCAGGAAGAAGGCAAAACTCCTGTTGGAAATGCTTCGATCCAGGAACTTGCATCTATGGATGCTTATTACGCACAGGATACGTCTGAAAAAGTTCTGTATCTTACTTTTGATGCCGGTTACGAAAACGGAAATACATCCGCCATCCTTGATGCACTGAAAAAACATCAGGTAAAAGCCACTTTTTTTGTTGTCGGAACCTACATTGACTCTGAGCCTGAACTGATCCGACAGATAACAAAAGAAGGACACACCGTGGGAAACCATACCTGGCATCACCCCGACATGTCCCATATTTCTTCTATAGAAGATTTCCAAAAAGAGCTGGAATATGTAGAAACTGCCTATAAAAACGTAACCGGAAAGAATATGACCAAATACTATCGGCCTCCTCAGGGAAAATACAGTGAAGCTAATCTTCAAATGGCAAAAGAACTTGGTTACAAAAGTTTCTTCTGGAGTCTCGCCTATGTAGACTGGTATCAGGATAACCAGCCATCCAAAGAAGAAGCTTTCTCCAAACTCCTCGGAAGGATTCATCCCGGAGCTATCGTTCTGCTCCACAGCACATCTTCCACTAATGCTGAAATCCTGGATGAACTACTGACCAGATGGGAAGAGATGGGATACCATGTACAGCCCCTTGAAAACATCATTTCCACTTCATCTGCCACCGTCCAGAAACACACGTAACTATAAATTTTCAACCGCTGCTTTCTCGATTGCAAGACCCTTAGCATATGTTTCCATAAATTTCTCGTATCCTTCCACATCTTCCGCAACCGGATCCATTCCTGTTCCCACTGCATCATGGAATACTTTGTTCTCAAGATAATCTGTCAGCGATTCCTTGTCCTCTTTCTTAATAAGGTAATCGGCAAGCAGTGCGATTCCCCATGCACCACCTTCACCTGCTGTCTCCATAACATAAACCGGTGTATCGATTGCTCCTGCAAGGATTCTCTGTCCAACACCTTTTGTCTTAAACAATCCACCATGTCCCATCATTCGATCCAATGCAACATGTTCTTTTTTCAGAAGGATATTCATTCCTGTCTTCAATGCTCCAAGAGAAGTATAAAGATGTACTCTCATAAAGTTTGCAAGATTAAATTTGCTGTCAGGTTTACGAACGAACAACGGTCTTCCTTCGTTAAATCCTGTAATATGCTCTCCTGAGAAATAGTTGTAAGCCAGAAGTCCGCCACAATCGGAATCTCCTTCTAATGCTTTGTTATAAAGTGTTCCAAAAATCTGGTTCATATCTGCTGTCATTCCCATACTCTCTGCAAATTCACGGAACAGATTCACCCATGCATTCAGATCTGATGTACAGTTATTACAGTGTACCATCGCTACAAGATCTCCGGCCGGAGTTGTTACGAGGTCAATTTCTTCGTAAGGCTTTGTCAAGTCTTTCTCAAGTACTGCCATTGCAAATACACTTGTTCCGGCAGATACATTTCCTGTACGGACAGCAACGCTGTTTGTTGCAACCATTCCTGTTCCGGCATCTCCTTCCGGAGGACACATTGGAATTCCGGACTGAAGTGTTCCTGTAGGATCAAGCAGTTTTGCGCCTTCTTCTGTCAATACACCTGCGTCTTCTCCGGCAACAAGAACTTCCGGAAGGATTTCACGGATCTTCCATGGGAAATTCTTCTCTGCTGTAAGTTCATCAAACTGATCCATCATCTTCTCATTAAATTTCTTAGTAGCTATGTCGATTGGGAACATTCCTGCTGCATCACCATTTCCGAGCACCTTCTTGCCGGTCAGTTTCCAATGGATATATCCTGCAAGTGTTGTAATATAACGAACATCTTTTACATGTTCTTCACCATTTAAGATTGCCTGGTACAGATGAGCAATACTCCAACGCTGCGGAATATGATAAGAAAAGAGCTCTGTCAGTTTTTCAGAAGCTTCTTCTGTGATCGTATTTCTCCAGGTACGGAACGGAACAAGCAATTCATCATTCTCATCAAACGCAAGATATCCATGCATCATTGCGCTGACTCCGAGTGCTGCAAATTTTGTAAGCTTCACATTATATTTTGCTTCTACATCTTTCACAAGATCCTGGTAACATCCCTGAAGACCATTCTGGATTTTCTCCATGCTGTATGTCCAGATGTTGTCTACAAGCTGATTCTCCCAGTCATAACTTCCGGATGCGATCGGACTTTTATCCTCATCAATTAAAACTGCTTTGATTCTTGTAGAACCAAACTCAATTCCAAGCACCGCTTTTCCTTCTTCGATTGTTTTCTTAATCTCTTCTTTTCCTCTCATATTTTTGCCCTCCTATAAAAAATGCGGCGTATAACTCATTTAAGTAAGTCATCGCCGCATCCGATTTTATAACATATGTTTTCTAAGCTCTTCTCCGCTCTTTGCGCTTAAGTATGCAGGTGCAATATCAAATACTGTCTTGCATCCGATCTGTCCTTCGCTTGCCAGTCTGTAAGCTGCTCTTGCATAAGCGATCAGTACAGATGATGTAAATTCCGGATTGGAATCCAGTTTCAGACTATATTCGATCAGGTGTTTATTCTCACCATCCCATCCTGTCTTTCCGCTGCGGAGTACAAATCCACCGTGCGGAATTCCGCTGTGGTTTGCTTTCAGTTCTTCTTCACTGATAAAGTGTACTGTTGTATCATAATCTGAGAAGTAGTTCGGCATTGTCTTGATCTCTTCTTCTACCTTCGCCGCATCTGCTCCTTCTTCCAGTACAACGAAACACTCTCTTGTATGTTTCTGTCTTGTTGTAAGTTCCGGATTCTCTCCGTTTCTTACTGCTTTCAGTGCAGCCTCTACCGGAATTGTGTACTGCTTTCCGTCTTTGACACCTTCAACTCTGCGGATTGCATCAGAATGTCCCTGGCTTACACCTTTGCCCCAGAATGTGTAATCATTTCCATCCGGAAGAATTGCATTCGCATACAGTCTATTCAGGGAGAACATTCCCGGATCCCAGCCCACGGAGATGATTCCTACATGTCCGCCTTCTTTTGCGGCTGCATCTACATTTGCAAAATGCTCCGGGATTCTTGCATGTGTATCAAAACTATCGATTACATTGAACATCTTTGCGTAAACAGGTGTCTGTTTTGGAAGGTCTGTTGCACTTCCTCCGCAAATTATCATAACGTCAATCTTATCTTTCCAGTCTTCTACGTCTGCTACATTACAAACTGTCGCAGTCTCTGTCAGAATCTTGACATCTTCCGGATTTCTTCTTGTGAACACTGCCACAAGCTCCATGTCATCATTCTGCTTTACTGCGCACTCAACGCCTCTTCCAAGATTACCATAACCTAAAATACCAATTTTAATACTCATACTTAAACTCCTTTTTGCTCCGCAGATCTGTCTGCTTTGCATTTTCTTAGCGGACAGATTTACGGAGACTTTTTTTCTAATTAGATATTATACCTTTTCGTTTTCTTCATTTCAATGAATTTTCGATAAATTTTTAAGTATTGAAGGTTATCCTCTTAATGATTTTTTATTTTCTAAATGCAAGTTCATTCCATCTGAGTTCATTTTTCAGATTACGGATTGTTGTATCTTTATCAATATATACAGCTTCGATTCCCATCATTGCTGCCCAGTCACCCATCTGTTCTGCAGTGATATCATAAGAGAATGCTGTATGATGTGCACCACCGCAAAGAATCCAGGCTTCAGCTCCTGTTGCGAGATCCGGCTCCGGTGTCCAGAAGTTTGTTGCTACCGGAAGCTTCGGCATTGGTTTCTCATTCTTCTTACAGTCCACTGTATTGATGATCAGACGGAAACGGTCTCCAAGATCGATCAGTGATGTTGCGATACCTTTTCCTTCTTTTGATGTAAATACAAGTCTTGCAGGATCTTCTCTGTCTCCCATAGAAAGTGGATTTACCTTGATACTGATCGGACCATCTGCGATAGATGGGCAGATCTCAAGCATATGAGCCTGAAGAATTCCTTCTTTTCCAGGCACAAAATTGTATGTATAATCTTCCAGCATCGATGTTCCTTTTGCATCTTTCATGCCTTCTGTCATGATCTTCATGATACGGACCATAGCTGCTGTCTTCCAGTCTCCTTCAGCTCCAAATCCATATCCCTTCTGCATCAGACGCTGGATCGCAAGTCCCGGAAGCTGTTTGAGTGCACCGAGATCTCCAAAGTGTGTAACGATTGCCTGATAGTTTTTCTCCTCAAGGAAACGCTCGAATCCAAGCTCAATCTGTGCCTGAACAGCAACATGTTTTCTGAACTCTTCCGGATCTCTTCCTTCAAGAAAGATCTCATATTTGTCATAATACTCTTCTACTAATGTATTTACATCTGCTGCGCTTACAGCATCTACAGACTCTGCGATCTCATTTACCGGATAAGCATCTACTTCCCATCCGAATTTAATCTGTGCCTCTACTTTGTCACCTTCAGTAACAGCAACATTTCTCATGTTGTCTGCAACTCTCATGACACGTACATGGCTGCTTTCGATCACACCAACTGCTGTACGCATCCAGGAAGCGATCTTCTCCTGAACCTTCTCGTCTGACCAGTGTCCAACAACAACTTTTCTCTCGATTCCAAGTCTTGTGAAAATGTGTCCGAACTCACGTCCACCATGTGCTGACTGGTTCTCATTCATGAAATCCATATCGATCGTATCATATGGGATCTCCATATTGAACTGTGTATGAAGGTGAAGCAGTGGTTTTCTGAACTCCTGAAGTCCAAGAATCCATGATTTTGCAGGTGAGAATGTATGCATCCATGTAATGACACCGGCACATTCATCATCAATATTAGCTTCATTAAAAGTCTTACGGATCAGCTCGTTTGTGATCAATGTTGGTTTCCATACAACTTCATATGGAAGAACTCCAGACTCATTGAGCTTCTCTACGATAATCTTGGCATGCTCTGCTACATGCGCCAGACATTCATCTCCATAAAGATCCTGTGAACCTGTGCAAAACCAGAATTTGTACTCTTTCTTCTTTAACATTTTTGTGTCCTCCTTGTAATAAAATGTTCATAGTTATTTTTTATTTATCACTTAATTTGTTACTGTGTTATACTTGACAGTTATTATTTTGCTGTATTCTGTCCGTAATAGGCATTCGCACCATGTTTTCTATAGTAATGCTTATCCTGAAGTTCCTGCGGAGCCGGTTTTACCTGCGGATTGATCATCTCACATCTTGCTGCCATCTTCGCCACTTCTTCTGCAACAACTGCATTGTGAACTGCTTCGTGTGCATCTTTACCCCATGTAAATACACCATGATTCTTACAAAGAACTGCTGGAACTGCAATATAATCTTTCTTCTTAGCTTCAAACTCATCTGCAATCAGAACTCCTGTGTTCTTCTCATATGCTTCCTCGATCTCTTCTTTCGTCAGATTACGTACACATGGGATTTCTCCGTAGATGTAATCTGCATGTGTTGTTCCGTAACATGGAATATCTCTTCCTGCCTGTGCCCAGCTTGTTGCCCATGCAGAATGTGTATGTACAACACCACCGATTTTTGGAAAACGATTATAAAGAACAACATGTGTCGGTGTATCGGAAGATGGATTGTAACGTCCCTCTACTTTATTTCCATTCAGATCAACAACCACCATATCTTCCGGAGTCAGCTTATCATATTCAACTCCACTTGGTTTAATAACAAAAAGTCCGCTTTCTCGATCGATTCCACTTACATTTCCCCATGTAAATGTAACCAGATCGTATTTTGGAAGCAGCATATTTGCCTCATACACTTCTTTTTTTAACTGTTCTAACATTGTTCTTCTCCTTTCGTCTGCTGTCTACATGACTTCATTATATAATTTCACAGAATTTCGCATCACAAGTTCCGGTGCAAATTCCGCTGAGTACATTTCCATATTTTTATCAATCTTATCCAATATAATCTGTGCTGCACACTTTCCAATCTCATTCGCCGGATTATTCACCGATGTGATCGGTACTTCACAAAATCTTGCAAGACTGGAATTGTCGATTCCAATAACGGAAATCTGATCTGGGACTTTGATTTCCGCACTTTGCAATACCTTGACCAGTTTACTTGCAATCTCATCATTGTAACAGACACAGGCCGTACATCCATCTAAACGTTTCAGGATTCTGTCACTTTCCATCTCCATTTCCCGGATATCTTCCGAATCAACCCATAAAATCTGACGATTTTTAATCTTAAGTGAATGCTCCATGAGTGCCTTTGTGTATCCTGCATATCGCATTCTTCCCTGCCCGTCATCCGCCTTGAAAATTCCGGCGATTCTTGTATGTCCACATTCTAAAAGATGTTTTGTTGCAAGATATCCAGCTTTCTCATCATCCAGACTGACATGCGGAATTGTGAGATTCTCATAGAAACTATTCACAAACAAAACCGGTATTCCTGATTTCTGTAATTTCTGATATAAATCTAAATTCGGATTCGGAAGTCCACTTTTTACAGGCTCTGCGATCAAACCATCAATTTTTCTTGTTCTCAAAAATTCTTCCAGATGCATCCGCTCTTTTGCAACCGAATTATCTGTCATCGCAATCTGAAGGATTCCGCCTGCCTGAGTAACTTTTTTCTCAATTTCCCGAACAATAATTGGGAAAATATAGGTATCGATATACGTCAGCATTACTACGATTCGTTTTTCTTCATGATCTGCTCTTCTTTCTGTATTTCCAAGAAGCATTCCCGCATCTTCACATATATAAGAGCCACTTCCGCGTCTGCTCTCCACAATATTCTCTTTTACTAATTCTTCCAATGCCCGTCGTACCGTCTGACGACTGACCTGGAATTGTTCAGATAGTTCCTGTTCTGAAGGAAGCTTCTCCCCGGAAAGCATTCTTCCCGACCTGACTTCCTCCTGAATCCAGGTTACGATTTTTTCAAATTTTTTCATTCGCCCGTGACCTCTCCATACAATTAACCATAATTACCGTTATCACTTACAGTGTTCTGATTATCATTGCTCTGATCAGTACTTTTTCTTCATATACTTAATATACAACAATACATGTTACAATACAATTCGCAGTATACCCAATCTTTTTCTTCTGTTTTTTATGTAATAATATATAAAAATAAGAAGTTGTATTGTTTTTCTATTTATTTTTCAATACAGCTTCTTATAATTTTAAACCTGATTTAAATTTTTTCTCCTTTTGCTTCAAATTTTCCTCTTGCATTTTTCACTTTTTCGGTTCATAATAGCATCAGACAAAGAACTAAATATTGTCAAAGGGGAGCTGGTCAGAACCGGCTGAGAGGAGACGTGTTACCGTTTCGACCCGTTTAAACCTGATTTGGATAATGCCAACGGAGGGAATTGATACCATGTAATGATTGAGATGCCCTTGCATCTCTTTTTACTTCGGACAGCTGGTAGGATCTTCACTCAGGTGAGGATCCTTTTTTTCATTTGAAAGGAGACTCAAGTTATGAAACAGACAACAAACACAAAAAAACTGGCACTTGCAGGTGTTCTCACCGCTCTTGCCATCGTTGGAAGCTTTTTAAGCTTTCCTGTAGCCGGAAGTAAATGTGCACCGGTTCAACATATGGTAAATATCTTTGCAGCCGTACTTCTTGGTCCCGGCTGGGGCGTTGGAATTGCATTCTGTGCAAGCCTTCTGCGCAACATCCTTGGAATCGGAAGTCTGATGGCTTTCCCAGGTAGTATGATCGGAGCTCTCTGCTGTGGACTTGTTTACAAGAAATGTAAGAATTTAAGCCTTACTTGTCTTGCAGAAGCACTTGGAACAGGTATTCTCGGAGGAATTGCTGCTTATCCGGTTGCTTTATTCCTTATGGGAGCAGCACCGGCAGGATTATTTATCTATGTGATTCCATTCCTGATCTCAACAGTAGCCGGAAGTATCCTGGCATTCCTGCTGATTTCAGTATTCCAGAAAAGTGGAGTAATGGCACAGCTTTTTCCGACTTCTTAATCCGTAACTGCAAAATTTCCGAACAGTTACATGCGATACATTGGGGGCACCACCTTGTACCGCACAAGAAAATGCAGAATCAATCTGTAATCACCGGAGTTTTCCGTTAATAACTTCTTTATCTTCCAGTTATTAACATTTCTCCGCTGAAGGCGTCAGCATAATTTCTCTACTCATTCACTGGAAGTGTAGGTTAATAGTTACATCTCCTGTCCACATTCGTTCATGTGCAGGAGGTAGTAGCTTTTCTCGTGTACGCTGTCCGTGTTTTGCTGACGTCATAAAATCTATCAATTCACATGTAAGAATGGAGGCAAAACAACATGAGAAACTACACAACCCAGATGGATGCAGCCCGCAAGGGAATTCTCACCCCGGAAATCAAAACAGTAGCTGAAAAAGAACATATGGAAACTGACAAACTGATGAAGCTTGTCGCTGAAGGAAAGGTTGCAATCTGTGCTAACAAGAATCATAAAGCACTGAACCCGGAAGGTGTCGGAAGCATGCTCCGCACAAAGATCAATGTCAACCTTGGAGTTTCCCGTGACTGCAAGGATTATGATATTGAAATGCAGAAAGTAATGAGCGCAGTAGAACTTGGAGCCGAATCTATCATGGATCTTTCCAGCCATGGAGATACACAGCCGTTCCGTCGCAAACTGACTTCTGAATGTCCTGCTATGATCGGTACAGTTCCTGTATACGACAGTGTCATTCATTATCAGAGAGATCTTGCTACTCTGACTGCACAGGATTTCCTTGATGTCATCCGTATGCATGCAGAAGACGGTGTTGACTTCGTTACACTTCACTGCGGAATCACAAGAAAAACAATTGAACAGATCAAAAAGCATAAACGTAAAATGAACATCGTAAGCCGTGGAGGAAGTCTTGTATTCGCATGGATGAGCATGACAGGAGAAGAGAACCCATTCTACGAGTACTATGATGAGATTCTTGATATCTGCGAAGAATATGACGTGACAATCTCACTTGGTGATGCGTGCCGTCCTGGATGTCTGGCTGACGCTACAGACGTATGCCAGATTGAAGAGCTTGTGCGTCTCGGTGAGCTGACAAAACGTGCCTGGGATCATAATGTTCAGGTTATGGTAGAAGGACCTGGACATGTACCGCTTGATCAGGTTGCAGCGAACATGAAAGTACAGCAGACCATCTGTATGGGAGCTCCTTTCTATGTACTTGGACCTATCGTTACAGATATTGCTCCTGGATATGACCATATCACTTCCGCGATCGGTGGAGCTGTTGCAGCAATGAACGGTGCTTCCTTCCTCTGCTATGTAACACCGGCTGAACACCTTGCTCTTCCAAATGTTGAAGATACAAAACAGGGAATCATTGCTTCTAAGATTGCAGCTCATGCTGCTGATATTGCCAAAGGAATTCCTGGAGCAAGAGATATCGATGATAAGATGGCAGATGCCCGCCGTGTTCTTGACTGGGATGCACAGTTTGAATGCGCTCTGGATCCTGAAACTGCAAAAGCAATCCGCGACAGCAGAAAACCGGAGGACGACCACAGCGATACTTGTAGTATGTGTGGAAAATTCTGTGCAGTAAGAAGCATGAATAAAGCACTGGCCGGGGAGTATATTGATATTCTGTAAGTATCCAGAATACGCATCGCATTTTGGGAGATTAATTCCAAGCAGTTATAATTAAGGGAAAGCGGTTAAAGAATCGCTTTCCCTTTTGTATTTACGCTATCAAACGAGTCAAAGTCCGAAATCAATTGTCCGTATGCATCTGGTTTTCCCTTAATTACCTTTTTGACAATTCGGATTTCCTCTTTTTTGTCCACTCTTCCTCTTCCTCATTTCGTAAACAACAACATATATAATTTCACGTCACCACTTCCTTTGTTATGTTTACATTTATTAGCCGGAAATTTTATTAAAAAGGTTACAAAAATCTCCGGCTACATTTCTGCAACCGGAGCACTTTAATAATTCACATCTATCTATAATTGTTGTAATCAATAGCTTTTTATTTTTCTTACCTCTAGTTATCTCCAATATGTCTCCAGATATTTCTTTGCTTCTTCCATTGAAAGCTCATATTCTCTCTGAACATTATTAAGAGTATCCTCCTCTGAAACATTTAAATTCCGACACGTTCTAATAACTGCTGCTATTCCACGTTCTACACCTTTCTGAATTCCATCTTTCACTCCATCATCATACATTTCCTGTATTGCCTTACACATATCAATCATCTCCTCCTTATGTTCTGCTTCACCTGGTATTTGTTTCATGTTTAGAAAAGCTTTCATCGCCTGGCTTGTTTCATAATCAACGTTCTGAAAAAACTTTTTATTCTCGTTGATGTAATCCGTTAATTCTTCCTTACTGTCCCTATATCTTAGCATAGTTAGTATCACTTGTAAATCATCCGAAAATTTTTCAACATCTTCCAATCGTTCTGCATCTACAAGATTGATTTTATAGTTCGGAAGATATTTCTCCAAAATTTCGTTCTCTTCTTTCGTACCCTCCAACTGAAACATATCATACAGATCAACAGGTCCATCCCACGGCTTTGAACCATAGTAAAAGACTAATGAAATAATCGGTATCAATCGATCTTTTTTACGAAATCGCGACAGATATTCTCCTGGTTTCTTATTCTTTTGTTATTTTGTAACTCATCAAAATGGAATCTCCTGCTGATACAGCCTTGAATATGAGATAAAGTTATCCTTTCGATAACACATTCAGACAAATGAAATATAGAAAATATATGTCTGAGATTTTGATGTGAATTAACTATAACAAAATCATTAGAAGGTGTCAATTAGAAAAACAGTTGCAACATTTACGAAAAAAGCTATCAGTTACAACACATTTCATCTTAATTGTTGTAATCGATAGCTTTTTATATTTCTATATTATCTTATTCCGGATTCACAATCTTCCCGGCAACTGCACATGCCGCTGCTGTTCTCGGGCTCGCAAGATAAATCTCTACCTTAGATGTTCCCATACGTCCAAGGAAGTTTCTGTTATTCGTTGCTACAACTCGTTCTCCGTCAGAAAGGATTCCTCCTGTTCTTCCGCAGCACAGTCCGCAACCTGGATGTGTGATGATCGCACCTGCTTCTGCCAAAATATCCAGCGTTCCATCTGCCAGTGCCTGTCTGTATATCTTGCGGCTTGCCGGTGTAACGATCAACTTCACAAAGTCCGCAACTTTCTTCCCTTTGAGTACTTCTGCTGCAGCTCTAAGGTCTTCCAGGCGACCGTTTGTACAGGATCCGATAAATACCTGGTCAATCTCTATTCCTTCCAGTTCGCTGACGTCTCTGATCTTATCAACCTGGGACGGACATGCCATAACCGGAACGAAATCCTCTGCCTTATATGTCATTGTCTTCATATAGACAGCATCTTCATCTCCAACAAGGCTTTTCTGGTAGTCGTTGAGTTCAATCTCACAATATTCTGCCGTCTTCTCATCCGGTGTGAAAAGTGCACATTTTGCTCCTGCCTCGATTGCCATGTTTGCCATTGTCATACGGCTTGCAACTGACATATTCTCAATCGTGCTTCCCGAGAATTCCAGTGCTCTGTAAGTTGCTCCGTCCGCACGGAGATCTCCGATCAGTCGAAGAATGATATCCTTGGACATTACATTTTCCGGAAGTTCTCCGTCAATCACAACTTTGATCGTCTCCGGAACTTTGATCCACATTGTACCGGTTCCAAGAATACTTGCCATCTCTGTATAACCGATTCCGGATGAAAATGCGCCGACACAACCATAAGTTGTCGTATGGCTGTCTGTTCCGAATGCGATATCTCCAGGTTTCACATATCCGGCTTCTGTCATCAACTGGTGACAGATTCCGTCGCTTCTATGTACGTGAGTCAGTCCATATTTTTCTACAAATTCATCTCCTTTGTGGAAATGTCTTGTGTCATCCTGCTGGCTTGCCGGAACCAGGTGGTCATAAATCAAAACCACTTTATCCGGATCGTGAAGCTTTGTAAATCCCATCTCTTCAAATTTATCTGCTACAAAAGGAATGAAAATATCATGGATCATGCATCTGTCAACATTGACTGTCACGATATCTCCCGGCTTTACTGCCTTTCCTGTATTATGTCTGATAATCTTTTCAATAATCGTCTCGCCCATCATGCTCTCCTTTCTGCTCAATCCTCAAGTCCATTCAGCTTGCGCATAGCTTTTACAAGTCCGCCTGCCTGAATGATGCTCATCAGATTCTCCGGCAGAGAAGCGATCGGGTATTCTTTGCCATTATAGTCTACATGCTGATTCATCACGACATCAATTGTGTCGCCTTCTTTCATATCATCATACAGATTCGGCTGCTCGATCAAAAGCAGACCATTGTTGATTGAATTGCGGAAAAAGATTCTTGCAAATGATTTTGCGATCACACACTGGATTCCAAGTGCTTTGATGATCTCCGGTGCCTGCTCTCTGGAAGATCCACATCCAAAGTTCTTTCCTGCAACGATAATATCACCTTTCTGGATCTGTCCTGCCAGCTCCGGACGAAGCGGACTGAATCCATACTGTTTCATATCGTCAATTGTTTTCAGTGCAAGATACTCTGTCGGGATGATGATATCAGTATCGATATCATCTCCGAGTACCCACACCTTTCCTGTAAATTTATCCATAGTTCACCTCAAAATATATAAGTTCTTCTCTGTGTAAATTATCTCCTGTTCCCATCACCTTACAGATCAGATGCAAGTGCGATCTCACCCTTAATTGCTGATGCTGTAACTGTTGCTGCGGATCCAAGATACACTTTTGAACTTGGGTGTCCTGCACGACCCTTAAAATTACGTGTTCCTGTACTGATCAGAACTTCATTTTCACCGATAACTCCCTGGCAGCTTCCCCAGCAGACACTACAGTTCGGATTCATCACAATTGCGCCTGCCTCCATGAAAATGTCAAGAAGTCCTTCCTTAAGAGCCTGGCGGTAAATTGTCTGGCTTGCCGGAACAACAAGGAAACGAACCTTATCTGCAACTTTCTTTCCTTTGATGACTTCTGCTCCGACACGAAGATCTTCAATACGTCCATTATTACAGGAACCTAAAAATGCTTCATCAATCTTAATTCCACGCACTTCCTTTGCCGGACTTAAATTATCTACAAAATCAGGTTTTGCCACGACCGGTTCCACTTTAGAAAGATCGATTGTATACTCTCTGATATAATGCGCATCCGGATCACTGTGGAATACAGCTTTCGGCTCACGGCCATGCTCTTTCAGGTATTCCATTGCTTTTTCATCTGCCTCAAAGATACCTGTCTTGGCTCCGGCTTCTACTGCCATGTTGCAAAGTGCGATACGATCACTGATGCTCAGTGTCTTTGCTCCTTCTCCTGTGAACTCCATCACCTGATAGTTACATCCGTTCGCACCAACCTGACCGATAATTGTCAGGATCAGATCTCTTGCATAAACGCCTTCCGGAAGTTCTCCAATCAGATTGAATTTCACTGATTCTGGAACGAGTACCCAGGACTGTCCTGTCACCATTCCATAAAGGAAGTCTGTACATCCGACACCTGTACCGAACGCTCCGAGTGCTCCGTAGGAACAAGTATGGCTGTCAGCTCCGAAGATCAGTTCTCCTGGACGGACATAGTTCTCCATCATAACCTGATGGCAGACACCCTTTCCTTCCCAGAAGTCAATTCCGTTCTCTTTTGCAAAATCTCTCATCTTCTTCTGAGATGCCGCTGTCTTCGGACTGTCTGACGGCACATTATGATCCACAATGAATACCAGTTTCTTCGGATCTGCAATACGAGGATTCTTTAATTTGTTATTATACATATCCACAGTAAGATGTGTCGTTCCATCATTACTCATCATTCTGTCCAATGTTACTGTATGGATATCTCCCGGTTTTACGCTGTCCACACCGGCTGCAGCAGCGATGATCTTCTCTGCGATTGTCATTCCCATAGTTCTAGTCCTCCTTATTCAGTGAAGCGATCAGTCCACCCTGATTCAGAATATTCTGCATATACTCCGGCAGCTTTGTACAGGAATAAGTCTTTCCATTCGCCTCAGCTGTTCCGTCAGACATGCGAAGTTCCATTGTATCACCTGTCTTCACCTCATCCGGAAGCTCCTTACAGACAATGACCGGAAGTCCGATATTGATTGCATTTCTATAGAAGATTCTTGCAAATGATTTCGCAATGACAGCCTGTACTCCAAGTGCTTTGAGCACACCCGGTGCCTGCTCTCTTGAGGATCCACAACCAAAATTCTCTCCTCCGACTACGAAATCTCCCGGTTTTACTTTTTTCGCAAAATCCGGATCCAATGATTCAAATGTATGACTTTTCATCTCATCTAAGTTCGGCAGAAGCAGATACTGGGATGCGATGATCTGATCTGTATCAAGATCATTATGAAATTTAAAAATTGTACCTTTTTCCATAATAATAATGTCCTTTCTGTTGTCCTGTGGATAAATTGTATCAATTTAACGTGATGAAGTCCATGAACTATTTTAACAAATCTTCATCTTATTTTGCATTGATTTTCTATATCATACTTCCACTTCGAATGGCAGAAGATCTAAAATATCTTTCTGCACATCGATTCCAGGATATACTTCTATCAATTTCAGCCCCTTCGGTGTCAGGCGAAATACACAGCGTTCAGTCACATAAAGTACTTTCTGTCCATTTGCGATCGCACGTCTGGCAGAAAAACTGATACTCTTGACTCGATCTACAAATTTCGAAATAGAACCTTCCTTCTCAATTTCAACAATCCCCTTCTTCTGTGAAACTTCCAGTCCTTTTGCTGTAAAGCTGAAACAGAATACAACGGTTGGTGTCTTAGCTGTGATATTCGCAAATCCTCCGATTCCGGCAAACGCTCCCGGTCCACGGTGTGCATTCACATTTCCTTCTTTATCCACTTCAAGCGCGCCCATAAAGCAGACATCGAGACCACCATTATCATAAAGGTCAAACTGGTTTGCCATATCATAGACAGATGCCGCACCGATCATTGCTCCAAATGCTTCTCCTGAAACCGGAAATCCTCCGATTCCTCCGGACTCAACCGTCAATGTCACCATATCAAGCATTCCACTCTTTCTTGCAAAACGAGAAACCATCTCCGGAATGCCGATTCCAATATTTACAATATCATCTACACGTAATTCCTTCGATGCACGTTTTCCGATGATATTTGCCACCGTACTGTTCTTTGACTGTTTCACTGAGACAGAATCTAAACGCTCACTCCATGTGTTCCACTCTTCATACGGAATCTCAAAACTTCCTGTCAGTGCTGTATAGGCTTCATTTCTTGCTTCCGGTTCTGCTACAACGATTGCATCTACCAGACATCCCGGAATAATTGCATTTCTCGGTCGTGACGGGGTGTCCACCAGGCGGTCTACCTGTACGATCACCTTGCCGCGATTCGCTTTTACTGCCTGGCAAATAGACAGCGCATCACCGGACATAAACATATCGTCAAAAGTAATATTTCCCTTTCGGTCTGCTGCTGTTCCTTTAATCAGTGCAATATTAATTTTCGGTAATTTATAATAGAGAAATTCCTCTCCATCCACTTCCACATGCCTGACCAGTGAATCATCAATTGAGATTCTGTTAATTCCGGGCCCTTCTTTTCTTGGATCTACAAATATATCCAGTCCCACCTTTGAAAGTGCACCCGGGAGACCTCCGGCCTGTGCACGGATTGCATGTGAAATGCATCCAAGCGGAAGATTGTATGCCTCAAACCGGTCTTCTAAAACCAGTTTCTTTGTACTGAGCATTGCTCCAAAATGCCCGCAGATAAGCTTGTCCACAGCACCCTCTCTGATGTATCCTTCTGCATTATGTTCATCATCCCAGACACCAAAACCGGCACTGGAAATCATTGTCAGATGTGTTGGGGACTGCATCTTCTGGTATCTTCTGTAAATTGCTTCGTGAAGTTCAATTGGATTCTCTATTCCGACAAATGAATTCACACAGATACAGTCTCCGTCCCGAATCAGCCGGATTGCTTCATCGGCAGTCATTATTTCATACATGGTGTATTTTCTCCTAGTTCTCTAAAATATCTTTAGAATACATTATACACTATCTTCGGAGATCAATCATTACAAATCATACAATTATTTTCCATTTGTCTCATTAATTCAACCGCCTGGTCACTTAATTCCATGTAAAATCATTAAAAGTGCAAAAAACGAGACAAACCTGTTCACACTATTTGCAGGAGGGATTAGAACTATGCCAAAACGAACACCTACTACCGGAGAGAAGAATCTGATCGGCAAAAGGCTCATTGAACTTCGTCGGCAACACCATATGTCACAGAGACTTTTAGCTTACAAACTCCAATTGCACGGATATGATATGGACAAAAATGTAATTACACGAATAGAAACCAACAAACGTTACGTTACAGACATAGAATTGAAAGCTCTAACTGAGATCTTCAACGTTTCTTATGAATATCTCATTGAGGGAAAAGACATCCTTGAACCTTAACGGATGATAGAAACGGAGGTGAAACTATGGCAAATATTCAACTTGCGGATAATCTACGGCGTTTGAGAAAGCAATATAACTACACACAGGCTCAGATCGGCAAAAAGCTGCATATCACTCATCAGGCTTATTCAAATTATGAAACCGGCGTACGTGAACCAAACCTTCAACTTCTTGCTGAACTATCCTGGATCTATCACACCTCTGTCGACTCGCTTATCACTCAGTACTGCAATGCAAAGAATCCATCATCAGTTGAAGTAAAAAACTATTTCTGTATTAAAATTGAAAATAGTGAAAACGACATTCTTCTTACAAAAAATGAAGTGAATTTACTTTTGAAATACCGTTCTGCTGGGGAAGCTGAACGTAAACTTGCACATGAAGCTTTAGATTTTACTGAACGTTGATTTCTATTTCAAAAAGAACTGAACCCATTGACATTAATTATCTGGGTTCAGTTCTTTTTTATCTCTACTTTCTTCTACGCTGATATTGCATTTCCTGTATACAGCTGATAATACTTACCTTTCTCTTCAATCAACTGGTCGTGTGTACCTCTCTCGATAATCCTTCCCTGTTCAAGTACCATGATACAGTCAGAATTACGAACTGTTGACAAACGGTGTGCGATCACAAAGGTAGTACGGCCATGCATCAGCCGGTCCATACTTTCCTGGATAATACGCTCTGTGCGGGTATCGATCGAGCTTGTTGCCTCATCCAGAATCAATACCGGTGGGTCTGCTACTGCCGCACGGGCAATCGCAAGAAGCTGTCGCTGTCCCTGACTTAAGTTTGCTCCATCTCCGGTGATCACCGTGTCATACCCTTCCGGAAGTCTGCGGATAAATCCATCTGCATTTGCCAGCTTTGCTGCTGCAATGATTTCTTCATCTGTTGCATCCAGCTTTCCAAAACGAATATTATCTTTCACTGTACCAGTAAACAAATGTGTATCCTGCAATACGATTCCAAGAGAATGTCGAAGATCTGCTTTCTTGATCTTGTTAATATTAATTCCGTCATAGCGGATCTTACCATCCTGAATATCGTAGAAACGATTGATCAGATTTGTAATTGTCGTCTTACCGGCTCCTGTTGAACCTACGAAAGCAATCTTCTGCCCCGGTTCTGCATATAGCTTCACATCATGAAGGACGATTTTGTCATCATTGTATCCGAAATCCACTCCGTCAAATACAACATTTCCTTTTAACTCAACATAATCAACAGAACCATCTGCCTGATGTATATGTTTCCATGCCCAGCGGCCAGTACGTTTCTCACTTTCTGTCAGTTTTCCATTCTCTTCTTTCGCATTAACTAATGTAACATAACCTTCATCCACTTCCACTTTTTCATCCAAAAGTGTAAAGATACGTTCCGCACCTGCGAGTGCCATAACAATCGCATTCAGCTGCTGGCTCACCTGGTTGATCGGCATACTGAAGCTTTTATTAAATGTAAGGAAACTTGCCAGACCGCCCAATGTAAATCCACCGACATGGTTAAGAGCAAGTGCACCTCCAACGATTGCACACATTACATAACTGATATTTCCAATCTGCGCATTCATAGGACCGAGGAAGTTTGCATAAGTGTTTGCACGATCTGCGCTTATAAACAGATCCTCATTCAACTTTTTGAATTCTGTCTTACTTTCTTCTTCATGACAGAATACCTTCACAACCTTCTGGCCGTTCATCATTTCTTCAATATATCCGTTGACCTTACCAAGATTCTTCTGCTGCTCAAGGAAATATTTTCCACTCTGTCCAGCAGCTTTCTTTGTTCCCCAGATCATGATCGCAACCATAACCATCGTCACTGCTGTCAGTGGAATATTCAAGATCAGCATACTGATAAATACACTGACAATTGTAAATCCACTGTTGATAATCTGCGGAATACTCTGGCTTACCATCTGTCTGAGTGTATCAATGTCATTCGTGTAGATTGACATAATATCGCCATGCGCATGTATATCGAAATATTTAATCGGAAGTTTCTCCATGTGACTGAACAGATCATTTCTCATGTTCATCATCATTCCCTGTGTCACATTGATCATAATTCGGTTATAAGTATAAGTTGCCACGATTCCGACTCCATAAAAACAAGCAACTTTTCCGATTGCATGTGCAAGCGGTGTAAAGTTCGGTGTATCACTGGACAATAAGAACGGTGTAATGTATTCATCAATCAAATCTCTTGTGAACATTGTTCCCTGAACATTTGCAATAACTCCTACAAAAATAAGGATGAATACTATAATGCAATGAAATTTATAATCCCGGAAAATATAATCCATCAGACGTTTAAGTAATTTCCTAGGATTTTCCACTCTATTCTTTGGTTTTCCCATTGGTCCGCGCATTATGCTTCACCTCCATTTTCATCAAAATCTCCGCCTCCCTGTGTCTGAGACTCATATACCTCGCGATAAATCTCATCTGACACAAGCAGTTCATCATGTGTTCCGAATCCATGAATCTTTCCTTCATCCATCACAATAATACGGTCTGCTTCCTGAACACTGGATACACGCTGTGCAATGATCAGCTTTGTCGTATCCGGAATCTCTTCACGAAATGCACGTCGGATTTTCGCATCTGTTGCAGTATCAACAGCACTTGTACTGTCATCAAGAATCAGGATCTTCGGCTTCTTTAGCAATGCTCTTGCAATACAGAGTCTCTGCTTCTGACCACCGGACACATTGTTTCCGCCCTGTTCAATATGCGTATTATATTTATCCGAGAAGCGCTCGATAAATTCATCTGCACAGGCCAGTTTACATGCCTGGATACACTCTTCATCTGTCGCTTCTTTGTCTCCCCAACGGAGATTGTCTAAAATACTTCCTGTAAATAAGACATTTTTCTGAAGCACTACAGACACCTGATTACGGAGCACCTCAAGATCATATTCTTTTACATTTTTTCCACCAACCAGAATCTCTCCGTCCGTGACGTCATACAGACGGCTGATCAGATTGACCAGACTTGTCTTCGCACTTCCGGTTCCTCCGATAATTCCAATCGTTTCTCCGGAACGAATCTCCAGATTGATGTCTTTGAGAACCTTCTCTGCACTGTCTTTCTTATAAGAAAAGTCTACATTTTTAAATGTAATGCTTCCGTCTGCGACTTCATATACCGGATGCTCTGGATTGTGAATATCTGTTTTTTCATTCAGCACTTCCGCAATACGTCGCATACTTGCCATACTCATGGAAATCATGACGAAAACCATCGAAAGCATCATCAGACTCATAAGAATATTCATACAATAGGCAAGAAGACTCATCAGTTCTCCGGTTGTAAGAGAATCCACAACAATCATCTTCGCACCAAACCAGCTGATTAAAATGATACAGGTGTAAACTGTAAACATCATGATCGGCGCATTCCAGATAACATTCTTCTCTGCTTTTACAAAAATATCATAAATGTTCTTGCTTGCACGCTTAAATTTACTAGTCTCTTCCTCTTCTCTTACATATGCCTTTACAACGCGGATTGCAGAAACATTTTCCTGAACAGACTCATTCAATGCGTCATATTTCGGAAATGCCTGTTGGAAATATGCAGTTGCATGACGGATAATAAAAAACAAAATAATTCCAAGAATCAAGACTGCCACAAGATAAATACTTGCCAGCCTTGCATTGATTGCAGATGCCATCACCATCGCACATACCATACTTGCCGGTGCTCTCATCATCATACGTAACATCATCTGATACGCATTCTGCACATTTGTTACATCTGTTGTCAGACGCGTTACCAGTCCTGCTGTACTGAAATGATCAATATTTGCAAACGAATATGTCTGAATCCGATCAAACATTGCATTTCTCAAATTCTTTGCGAAACCTGTAGAAGCCTTTGCTCCATAACGTCCTCCCGCCATTCCGGCAAGCAGGCCTAAAAATGCTGCTACGATCATGATTCCACCCACTTTATAAATGTGGTGGATATCACCCGTATTAACCCCTTTATCAATGATCGATGCCATCAAAAACGGGATCAATGTCTCAAATAAAACTTCAAGAATCATGAAAATCGGTGTCGCGATCGATGCTGCCTTATACTCTTTTACTTCTTTTAATAAAGTACGAATCATGAATTCTCTCCTCTCATTTTTCTTAGATTGAGATGAACCTTATGAGTCACTCTCAAAAATCCCTGTAATTCTTCTTCGGTAATTCCTTCTTCCAGTTCTGCGTCCATTCGCTTGAAAATCTCTCCAAGCTTTTCGTGACTTTCGCGTCCTGCCTCTGTCAGCATAACCTTTTTCAACCTTGCATCACTCTCAACCGAAGCACGACAGACAAGTCCTTTCTTCTCTAAAGCCTGAATGATATTCGTTACTCCCGAACGGCAGATTCCGAAATACTTCTCTATGTCTTTCTGATAAATCTCTGCATCCTGATGTTCATAGAGATAACGCAAAATCCATCCATGCATAAGGGTTACTTCATCCAACCCTTCCGCTTTTACTCTCGCCTCAAGTAATTTTGAAATGGAACGATCCATTTTATGTACCTGTGGACCGATATGAAAATGTTCTTCACACAAAATTGTAATCCTCCTTTCTATCTTCACACGCAGGAACTGTTTACTAGTGAATTGTTCATTTGCGAACAGTTCCTGCATAAACAAGTTTATCACATTGGTTTTTAATGTCAATAGAAAATATTGAGTTGTCTTCTATTTTTATTTTGCAAAAGAAAAGCTCACAGCTGATCATATACAACCAGCCGTGAACTTTTTATTCTAAGTTTCATAATATGAATCTATATTTACATTCTATCTCTCAGCACATGATACAACTCTGCCTCTGTATAATACTGATACGGATTTACATAAAGGAAAGTTAAGATTCCAAACGTACATGCCCCCAGCAAATGCCAGCCGATAAAGGAAAGATCCAGCACAAACGCATCCCATTTATTCCCCATCATCATTCGTTTGCTCTCCGCAAAAATCTCCTGTCTGCTCATCTCCGGATGGTCAAGCAGAAGATACGGTACCATTGCATATTCATATCCTTTGATCACACCGGGAACAATAAATAACAGTGACCACAATGTAAGATAAATTGTTTTCAGAAGCATCGTCATACGTACTGTCTTATTGCAATCTCTTACCATACGGAAAATATCTTTCACATCCTGTCTTCCGTCTCTTCCATTTTTGAAAAATTTACAACAGCCGACAGTCATTGGATTCCATAGGAAATAGACAATAGCCAGATATACAATAAATGAAATTACAACCACAACTGCTACAGTTGCTGCAATCCCAAACATTAGGATCGGATGAAAACCTTGTATCGAAGTTTCCACCTCACTATTCTTATTTTTTAGTACATTATAAGAATACGTAAATCCATTTCCCAAAAGAAATGTATAAATCAATGCTGCAAGAACAGAATACCAATAATTCTGTTTCAACAGGAACTTTGCTCTTCCCTTTAATTCACTTCTTGTCCACAACATAAAAATCCCTCCTGATGTCATTCTGTTGATCGAACTGATTGCTACATAATCATTATAGCATATTCCATCTTCCAGAAACATCTCAAGAGGGATATTTTTCTTAATTTGTAACTGTTCAGAGCCAAGCAAAATTTCAAAAACAGATGTAAAATGCTTGCATTTTTAAGACTGTTTTTGAAATTTTATTTGGCGGATACGCCACACCTTCAAAATGCGTAGCATTTTGAAGGTTGGCTCTGAACAGTCACCTTAATCTTTTGATATCTACATGCCATCCGGATACTCTACACCTTCCGGTAGTGGATCCCAGTCATTCAATCCCAATGACTGTTTATATCTGGCACGATCCAATGTCAGTATTTCCACAGGCTCATTCAGATAATCTATGAGCTCTTTGATACCTTCCCGCGTCTTATTATTTACTTCGAAAATGCGCTCACATCCGGCATTCTTCATCCAAAGTCTCACCATATCAACATTTGCGTACGGTGAATCAATCTTTGTAATGATTCCGATCAATGGACGTTGGATAAAACATCTGCTTCCAGGTCCGAACAGATTGAACGGTTCATCTGCAGCCTGCACCATGGCAATCACGTCTGCCTCAAATGAAAAACAGGCAAGTCCAACACTGAAATGCTTAGACTCTGCATACTCTCCCGGAGAGTCGATCGTATCATCTTCTGTATTCGTATACTGTGTCTTCACATAATGCAGTTCTTCTCCCTTAAGAGCCTGCGTCAGTGAAGTCTTCCCCGCTTCACTTCTCCCCATCAAAAATATCTTTTTCATCCTGTTACGCCTCTGTCTTCTTAACTTCTATGAACCTCGCACACTGCAAAGCCAAGTCTCTCATTAAAAAATCGAACTACTTCTTCCACCGCTGTCTGTACCTGTATCAATCCGCCGGTCAGAATCAGTGTCCCGCAGAATCTGTCCATAAATCCAATCTCAACATCTGCGCTCTTGAATGCTACATCTGCAGCAACCACAACTGCTTCCCACGGTGTAAAACGCAGAAGTCCGATAGACTCTCCTGTGTGATCCTCACCTTCATGAGTTCCAATATGTAATCCCAGATTCTGGTAAATAACCTCATCTGATCTACTGATAATATGCGCCATGCAGACTTCCTTCCCCGGCACGCGCACACGAGTCATACGAAGCTTCTTTCCTTTCAGATTCTCATAGTCATCATGAAACAGACGCTCCATGAGCTCTTCTCTCGTTATACGTTCCCGTTCCATAAGCGCACTTCCTATCGTTTTGTAATATCACAGACTACATAACCAAGAGAATCTCTGAAATAATCCACAACTTCTGTCAATGCAGATGTAACATCAGAAATCTCTCCTGTAATAATCAGTGTGCCTGTAAAACGGTCTGCGAATCCAAGATAAACATTACCGCTTTTCACTGCAATATCAGATGCGATAACTGCTGACTCCGGTGGAGTCATATTCATAACTCCAATTGCAGAAGAACGATAATCCAGATGTGGATTTAATCCGAGTTTCTGATAAATAATCGGAGCCGGACCTCCCATTACATGTGCAAATGTAATCTCCTTACCTGCAACTGTTTCCTGTACAATTCTAATCTGTTCTCCGTGATCATTCGCCATCTGTCAGTTCCTCTCTTTCACATAGATTCTGTAATTCTCATTCATACAATCCTGTATGTTAATCCACTAACATTCTCTGTTCACAGCCAGTCTCGTTACTGTTCACACGATGTGACCAGCAATACATCTCGCCATTTTAAATCGCCTTTGGCGATGGGGCGAGATGCATTCAAGCCAAAACATGCATCCTCCGTGTCAATCAGCAAAGTGATTGACACGGGAGTGAACAGTAACCCAGTCTCAGCTATAAACTCTCTTACTATAAATAATACTATCTATATGCCTTTCTGTCAAGGAAATTCCAATAAATCTCAACACGCTTTAATTAAGAATCAACAAAATCCAACTGTTTTATTTGTAAAAACAACAAAAACTCAAGTTTCTTTTTTATACATAAGAAAAAAGGGAAGTTTTTCACCTGCAATACACAAACACACTTCATGTAATTTCTGCAAATGAAAAACTTCCCTTTATTTTAACTATTAACTTCTATCAATTTACACTTCTTCTGCAATCTCTCTTGCTACGAACACACCACTTGCTGATGCGTGGGACAATGAATGTGTCACTCCACTTCCGTCTCCAATCACATACAGGCCCTTGTGTTTTGTTTCAAGATGTTCATCCAGTTTCACTTCCATATTGTAGAACTTAACTTCTACACCATAGAGCAGTGTATCATCATTTGCTGTTCCAGGTGCGATCTTATCCAAAGCGTAGATCATCTCAATGATTCCATCAAGAATACGTTTCGGCAATACAAGGCTCAAATCTCCCGGTTCTGCGGAAAGTGTCGGTGTCAGAAAACTCTCTGCAATACGTGCCGGTGTACTTCTTCTTCCTCGGATCAGATCACCAAAACGCTGTACAAGAACGCCACCTCCAAGCATATTAGACAGGCGTGCAATACTTTCACCATATCCATTACTGTCTTTGAACGGCTCTGAAAAATGTTTCTCCACAAGAAGCGCAAAGTTTGTATTCTCTGTCTGCTTCGCCGGATCTTCATAGCTATGTCCGTTTACTGTAACGATTCCGTTTGTATTCTCATTTACAACGATTCCATTCGGATTCATACAGAATGTTCTGACTTTATCTTCAAACTTCTCTGTTCTGTAGACAATCTTGCTTTCATACAGTTCATCTGTAAGATGTGAGAAAATAACTGCTGGAAGTTCCACACGGACTCCGATATCTACACGGTTGGATTTTGTTGTGATATCGAGATTTTCACATACTTTTTCCATCCATTTACTTCCGCTTCTTCCCACAGAAACGATACATTTCTTACATTCATCTACACCATCTTTTGTAATCACGCGATATCCGCCGTCAATCGTTTCCACATCATCTACATGACAGTTAAAACGGAACTCTACAGTATCTTTCAACTTTGCATAGAGATTCTCAAGAACGACATAGTTGATATCTGTTCCAAGATGACGAACAGATGCATCCAAAAGATTCAGCTTATTCTGCATACAGAGTTTCTTAATATGTGTTCCTGATGTGGAATACATTTTTGTACCCTCACCACCAAATTTCACATTGATCTCATCTACGTAATTCATCAGCTCAATTGCTGTCTCTTTACCGATATACTCATACAATGTTCCACCAAAATTATTTGTGATATTGTATTTTCCATCTGAAAATGCTCCTGCTCCACCGAATCCACTCATAATCGCGCATGTCTTGCAGTTCACACAGCTCTTAATCTTCTTTCCATCGATTGGGCATTTTCTCTTCTCCAGTGGATTGCCGGCTTCAAATACCGCCACCTTCAATTCCGGTGCTTTCTCTGCCAGCTCATAAGCTGCAAAGATTCCCCCAGGTCCTGCACCGATAATAATTACATCATAATTGCTCATATATTTTTCTCCTTTCAATTACTTTCTTGTTTCTTAACTACACTACTCTTCGTCTCTTAATTTCAAGATTCCGACAATCAACGTCTTCATATCATCAAAAATATAATCAAACGCACCGGCCTGACACATATTTATAATGACCATACCAACCGGAACAGCAAGGATCATCCAGATCACACCACCAATTCGATATCCAATATAAATCAAAAGCAGTGTAACCAGCGGATTCAATCCGACACTGTCTCCGACAAGCTTCGGCTGGATCAGCTGTCTGACGATTTGCGTAATTGCATAGATCACAACAAGCATAATCGCACGTTTATAATCTCCCATAAAGACTGCATATATAGCCCATGGAATCATCGCAGTTCCTGTTCCAAAAAATGGTAGGAAATCTAGAAATGCGATCAAAAATGCAGACAATACAAAGTAATGGACTCTCAAAAATCCAAGTCCTACAGCCAAAATCAAAAATACAATTCCCATGATCTTAAACTGTGCCTTGAAATATCCACCAACCGCATATTTCAGGTTATCTATCACCATGATCATTCGTTCAGTTACTGACTTTGGCGCAATCTGTTTGATCCATGTCACAACTTCTTCTCGCTCTGAGATAAAGAAATAAGAAGACATAACCATAACGATTGTTGATACCAGATAACTTGGCACACGCTTTGCGATATTTCCTGCGGCACTTACCGTTGGCTCACTGATTTTTGACATCAGATTTCCCATCGTGTCATCCAAATTCGCAACAGTTGTCGTCCATCCATTCTGGATTCCATCCGGCAGTTTGCTAAAAATTCCGGACATAGAAATTCCAATTTGATGGAGTCCTTTTTCGAGCTGCACATACATTTCCGGAAAGTCTTTGATCAGACTGCTGACTTCTGAAACCAGCCAACTGACAGCAAAGTAGCCCAGCGTCCCCATCAACGCCAGGACTCCGATAATAATCAATGCGGAGCCTAATTTTTTTCTGATCTTCAAACGTTTTTCTAACCAGTTAACAACCGGTGTGGCGATGGATGCAATGATCCATCCAACCACAAACGGCATGAGAAATCCAAGTAATTTCCATCCGATCAGTACAAATCCAACTGTTGCTACTATGCTGAAAAGCAAGCTTACGGCAACTTGCCAGTATGGGCGCTTATTTGTCATCCTCTGCCCCCTCGTCATTTCCATATCCGAGATATTCTGTCTCAATCAATTCCCAAATCTCATCTCTTCCCTGTTTTGTCTGGGATGAGAATGGAATTACTTTTGTTCCAGGAACAAGCTGCAGACCTGTCTTCAGCATTTTAATATGCTTCTGTACCTGACTGCGTTTAATCTTATCAAGCTTTGTTGCGATAATGATTGGCTGATATCCCTGATCCAGGATCCACTGATACATCATTTTATCATTCGCAGATGGATCATGACGGATATCGATCAAAAGGAATACTGCCTTAAGCTGTTTTGATGTATGCAGATAACGCTCGATCAGTTTTCCCCACTGAATCTTTTCCTGCTCAGAAACCTTTGCGTATCCATACCCTGGGAGATCGACCAGATACATTTCCTCATTAATCGTATAGAAATTGATTGTCTGTGTCTTTCCCGGTGTTGCTGAAATTCTTGCATAAGACTTACGGTTCATCAGTGCATTAATCAGTGATGATTTTCCTACATTTGATTTTCCCGCAAATGCGATCTCAGGCTTATCGTTTTCCGGAAGAACGCTTGTGATTCCACAAACTGTTTCCAGATTTATATTTTTAATGACCATGTCGTTTACTCCTCCTTTCTTTCTATTCTATTGCAATCTGCTGTCAGAAGCAATCTTTTTATCTTGTCAGTGCTTTCTTTAAGACTTCTTCCATTGTCTCAACCGGAATGATTTCCAATCCTTTTGTAATTTCAGAAGAAAGTTCTTCCACATCTGCTGTGTTCTCTTTTGGAATAAGCACGGCCTGTATTCCTGCATTTTTAGCAGCAAGAAGTTTTTCTTTCAATCCTCCAATCGGAAGCACACGACCTCTCAAGGTGATTTCTCCTGTCATTGCAAGATCTGCGCGAACTTTTTTGCCTGTCACAGCAGAAAGCATTGCTGTTGCCATTGTGATTCCGGCTGATGGTCCGTCTTTCGGAACTGCACCTTCCGGAATGTGCACATGAATATCATGCTTCTCGAAGAAATCTTCTGCGATTGCATATTTTTTGCTTACAGATCGAATATAACTGATTCCGGCACGGGCGGACTCTTTCATTACATCTCCAAGCTGTCCTGTCAGCATGATTTCTCCCTTGCCCGGCATTACATTTACCTCAATCTGAAGCGTATCTCCTCCGACACTTGTCCATGCAAGTCCACGTACGATACCGACCTCCGGTGCTGCATTTGCCATCTGATAAGAATATTTCTCTTTTCCAAGGAATTTATGAAGATTTCTATCTGTCACAGTAATCTTCTCTTTCTCGGTTGTAAGAAGCTCTTTCGCCGCCTTACGGCAAATATTTCCGATTTCACGTTCTAACTGACGAACACCTGCTTCTTTCGTATAGTTATGTGCGATTTTCCAAATTGCTTTCTTGCTAAAGCTGAGCTGTTCGTCTGTAATCCCATGCTTTTCCAGCTGCTTTGGAATCAGATGTTCTATTGCAATATGAAGTTTCTCGTTTTCTGTATAACTTGTAATCTCGATGATCTCCATTCTGTCCAGGAGTGGTCTTGGAATCGTCTGTAAGGTATTCGCTGTTGTAATAAATGTAACCTCTGACAGATCGAGCGGCACTTCCAGATAATGGTCACGGAACTTGCTGTTCTGCTCACTATCCAGTACTTCAAGAAGTGCGGAGAACGTATCCCCTTTATAGTCTGTACTTACTTTGTCAATCTCATCCAGAAGGAGTACCGGATTCTTCACACCTGCTGTACGGATTCCATTTGCAATTCTTCCAGGCATTGCCCCTACATAAGTCTTACGGTGACCGCGGATCTCAGCCTCGTCACGTACTCCTCCTAAAGAAATGCGCACAAACGGTTTCTTAAGAGAACGTGCCAGAGACTTGGCAATAGAAGTTTTACCTGTACCCGGAGGTCCCACCAGACAAAGGATAGGACTTTCCCCCTTCTGTGTCAGTGTTCTGACAGCCAGGAATTCCAGGATTCTTTCTTTCACCTGTTCCAATCCATAATGATCTGCCTCTAAAACTTCTTTCGCATAGTTAATATCTGTATTATCTTCTGCACGTTTATTCCACGGCATCTCCAGGATTGTCTCAATATAAGTACGGATTACTCCATTTTCTGCCTGAGAACCGATCGTGTTCTTAAACCGTCCAATTTCCTTATGGAGCTTTTCTTTTACTTCTTCCGGTGCATCTAATTTGCTACATGCTTCTTCGAACTCATCTGCATCTGAAAATGTAGTATCTTCACCTAATTCCTCGCGAATCACCTTCAGCTGTTCTCTTAAAAGATATTCTTTTTGATGCTTATCTACTTTGCTCTTTACTTTTCTCTGAAGTTCTTCTTTGATTTCCATGATCTGCATCTCATTCACAAGCTTCAATGATAATTTCTCATATCTGCTCCAGAAATCCAGCTCTTCCAGAAGTTCCTGTTGATCCTTGTACTTCAATGGAATATTCGCAGCCACTTCATTTACCAGACGTTTTAAATCAGTAATATCAAGAATTTCTGCAACAGATTCTTTGGAAATCTTTCCATTCTTTGCTGCATATTCTGTAATAATTTCCTTCAATCCGCGCATCATTGCTTCCGCATTCAGATCATCCGGAATCGTGATCTCCTGTTCTTCCAGAACTTCTACTTCTGCACGAAGATAAGGATCTGTCTCTTCAATTTTCTTAAGAACCGCACGATTCTTTCCTTCCACGAGAACCCTTACAACTTTCTTTGACAGCTTGATCAGCTGCTTCACAGATGCAACTGTTCCAGTCTCATAGACATCATCCTGTCCGGGGTTCTCTGTCTCTATTGATTTCTGGGCAACCAGAAATATCTCCTGCTCTTCAACCATTGCCTGTTGAATTGCAGCGATGGAGCGTTCTCTGCTCACATCAAAATGAACGATCATCTCCGGCATGATTGTTAATCCTCTTAAGGCAACCATAGGGAGACTTCTTGTCTCGTTGTCCAATTCAATTCCTCCTCGTTAGAAAAGGCGGGTAGGATGGTACTCCCATCACTCCCGCCTCGTTTTATACTCCGCAACTGTTTGCAGGATTCCTGTATCCAGTTACTATTTGCTCTCAGATGTCAGGAATGATTTTCTTTCCTCACTATCACGAGTATACTTCGGTTCTTCCACTCCAAGAACCGCTTCCTTCGTAATGCGGCATTCCTTGATTGTCTTATCTGACGGTACTGTAAACATCGTATCCATCATGATATTCTCCATGATTGCACGGAGACCTCTCGCACCTGTCTTACGCTTCAATGTTGTCTCTGCTATTTCTAACAGAGCATCTTTATCAAATTCAAGCTTCACGCCATCCAACTCCAGAAGCTTCTGATACTGTTTTACGATCGCACTTTTTGGCTCTGTAAGAATGCGTATCAATGCATCCTTATCCAGAAGATCCAATGATACTGTCACCGGAAGTCTTCCGACCAGCTCAGGGATCAAACCAAACTTTACAAGATCCTGTGGAAGTGCTTCCTGAAGAAGTACATCCATATCGTACTCATGTTTTGATGCGATCTCTGCATTGAATCCGATTGATTTTCTATCGATTCTTGTCTCAATGATCTTATCAATTCCTTCAAAAGCACCACCACAGATAAACAAGATGTTCGTTGTATCAATCTGGATCAATTCCTGATGTGGATGCTTTCTTCCGCCCTGCGGTGGAACAGACGCAACTGTTCCTTCGATGATTTTCAAAAGTGCCTGCTGAACACCTTCTCCGGAAACATCTCGTGTGATGGATGGATTTTCTGATTTTCTTGTGATCTTATCAATCTCATCAATGTAAATGATTCCGTGTTCTGCACGCTCGATGTCTCCGTCTGCTGCCTGAATCACCTTAAGGAGAATATTTTCAACGTCCTCTCCTACATATCCGGCCTCTGTCAGTGCTGTAGCATCTGCGATTGCAAATGGAACATTCAGGACTTTCGCAAGTGTCTGTGCCAGAAGTGTCTTACCACATCCTGTTGGTCCAAGCATCAGGATATTACTCTTCTGAAGTTCTACTCCAAGATCCTGTTCTGCCAGAATTCTCTTATAATGATTGTAAACTGCAACAGAAAGAACTTTCTTCGCCTCATCCTGTCCAATCACATATTCGTCCAGAAAAGCTTTCATCTCTTCCGGTGTCAGGAGATTAATATCGTCAAGTGCAGCTCTGTCATTAAAATCTAATTCTTCCTCAATAATCTCGGTACAAATAGCAACACAGTCATCACAGATATAGGTTCCGCTCGGTCCTGCGATCATCTTACGAACCTGGGACTGTGTCTTATTACAAAACGAGCATCTTACGATATCCTCAGTCTTTTTTCCTGCCATATTCTGTCACCTCAATAACCAATTAATGGTTTACTATTACTTCGTCGATCAGACCGTACTCTTTCGCCTCTTCTGCAGACATGAAATTGTCACGCTCTGTATCCTGCTGGATCACTTCCAGCGGCTTTCCTGTATTTGCTGCCAGGATCTCATTCAATTTCTTCTTTGTACGAAGAATATGTTCTGCTGCAATCTGAATCTCTGTTGCCTGTCCCTGTGCACCACCGGATGGCTGATGAATCATGATTTCAGCGTTCGGAAGGGCAAATCTCTTTCCTTTCTTTCCACCGGAAAGCAGGAATGCGCCCATGCTGGCTGCCATACCGATACATACTGTTGAAACATCACACTTGATGTACTGCATTGTATCGTAGATTGCCAGACCTGCTGTTACAGATCCTCCCGGGCTGTTAATATACAGCTGGATATCCTTATCCGGATCGTCTGCCTCCAAGAACAGAAGCTGTGCAACGATCACGCTTGCTGACACATCATTTACTTCTTCTCCGAGGAAAATGATACGCTCCTTTAAAAGTCTTGAATAAATATCATAGGAACGCTCTCCGCGGCTTGTCTGCTCAATGACATAAGGTACTAAACTCATATGCTATCCTTCCTTTTCTATATGATTGTCGCTATTTGCAATAGTTATTACCAGCAACGCATAATTATTGTTCTGATCCTTACTCCCGAATCAGTCCTCATCCTCTCACTTCTTATAGAAAGAGAAAAGGCACACCTGATATACAGGCGCACCCTCTCAAGAAATCTAATAAATGATTAGCCTTCTACAGATGCATCAACGATCAGAGTAACTGCATCCTGTACTGCAATATCCTCTTTCATCTGCTTCTTCTCGTTCTCACCCATGAACTCTTTCAGCTTCTCAACTTCCATCTTGTAAGACTCAGCCATCTTAGCTAACTCTTCATCAAGACGCTCATCAGATACTTCAATATTCTCTGCTGCTACGATTGCTTCAAGAACAAGTCTTGTTCTGATTCTCTTCTCAGCCTGTGGCTTAAGCTCTTCCATCATCTTCTCTTCTGAGAGACCTGTGAACTGGAAGTACTGCTCTACGCTGAGTCCCTGCTGCATAATGCGGCGTGCAAAATCATCAGCCATCTGTTTAGCCTGAAGGTCAACCATTGGTTCTGGAAGATCGATCTCTGCATTAGCAACTGCCTGCTCTACAGCCTGATCTTCTTTCTTAGCCTTTCCTTCGTTCTCTTTACGCTCTTTGATCTGGGCCTTTACTTCTGCTCTGTAAGCATCAAGTGTCTCAGCCTTCTCGGAAACGTCAGATGCGAACTCATCATCTACTTCCGGAAGCTCTTTTGCTCTGATTGCGTGTACTGTGCATTTGAATACAGCTTCTTTTCCTTTCAGATCTTCTGAATGATAATCTTCTGGGAATGTAACCTTAACTTCTACTTCTTTGTCGATCTCAGCTCCGATCAGCTGCTCCTCGAATCCCGGAATGAAAGAACCAGATCCGATTGTCAGCGGATAGTTCTCACCTTTTCCACCTTCGAATGCAACACCATCAACGAATCCTTCGAAATCAAGTGTAACATCATCTTTATCTGCTACAGCTCTATCTGTAACCTCAACGATTCTTGCGTGCTGTTCACGAACTTTCTCAATTTCCTCGTCAACTTCCTTCTGTGTTACTCTTGTAGAGTATTTGTCAACTTTAAGTCCTTTGTACTCTCCAAGCTTAACTTCCGGTTTAACTGCAACTTCTGCTGTGAAGATGAATGATTTTCCCTTCTCAAGCTGAACGATATCAATTGTCGGCTGGGAAGCAATCTCAAGTTCACTCTCATCATATGCTTTTGCATATGCCTCAGAAATCATGCGGTTTGCTGCCTCATCATAAAATACTTCCGGTCCGTACATCTTCTCGATCATCTGACGCGGAACTTTTCCTTTACGGAATCCTGGGAGGCTGATTTTGCTGCGCTCTTTTAAGTAAGCTGCCTGCAGTGCCTTCTCTACTTCTTCAGCTGAAACTTCGATTGTCAGCTTTGCCATATTATGCTCTAATTTTTCTACCTGTAAACTCATTTTCTTCCTCCTTGTTTATAAGCAAATTCTTTACTTATCGAACGAATTAATTTCTTAAAAGTATACATTCGCAGTCATTGAAACAGTATAGCATATAAAGTCTCATATTTCCAGTGTTTTTTCCACTTTCCTATATCTTTTACATGTTTTTTTACATTTTTCTGACTACTTTTTCTAATTTTATTCCTCATATACAATAGATTCTGCTATTTCAGAAGCTTTTTCATTGCCAAAAAGCTGACGGATCAGTTCCAGTGCGAATGGTATCGCTGTTCCCACACCACGGCTTGTTGTGATATTTCCATCTGTGACAAAGGAACAGAACTTTGCTTCTTTACAATTCAACTGTTCTTCCATCCCCGGATAACAGCATGCTGCTTTCTCTTTCAACAATCCAAGTGCTCCGAATACAGTCGGAGCTGCACAGATTGCTGCGATTCTCTTTCCCTTTTCATTGAACTTGCAAAGTAAGTCTGCCAGACCTTTATGCTCTTTTAGATGCAGTGTTCCCGGCATACCTCCCGGAAGTACAAGAAGTTCTGCGTCATCAAAAAATGCTTTCTCAAACAATTCATCCGCTTCCACCTGTATTCCATGTGCTCCGTCAATCTGCAGTTTTCCCATAACAGAAACTGTCTCTACAACCGCTCCTGCTCTTCTCAAAAGATCCACTACAGTTAAACCTTCTACTTCTTCAAAACCGTCTGCTAAAAATACAACTACTTTCTTCATCCAATACTTCCTCGCTTTCCGATGATATCTCAACAATGATTTTATTTTAACGCCAGGATAAGTTATTCGTCAAGATGATACATATCTCGTTATTCTAAAGTATTGACTCTACTTTAAAATTTCTATTTTTAATCAATAAATTGCCTGCCTCCTCATCTCACCGTTGCCTTTTTGCATTTCACGTATTATAGTATAACTAATCAACATCAGGAGGATCCTTTAACTATGGAAATAGAACGCAAATTTTTAATACAAAAGCTTGAAAAACTGCCATTTTCTCCTTTCGATTATCCACACAAAGAGCTGGAACAAGGCTACTTATGCACTGCTCCTGTCGTAAGGATACGCAGAGAGGATGACGATTATGTTCTCACCTACAAATCCAAGGGGCTTATGGCCCGTGAAGAATATAACCTTCCTCTTACCAAAGAAAGTTATGAGCATCTAAAAGAAAAAGTCGACGGACGCATCATTCATAAAACACGCTATGTCATTCCTATGAGTTGTGTCTGCCCGGAAAACGCAGACTTCTGTTCCACTCCGCTTTTTCTTGAATTAGATATCTTCCATGATGACCTTGCTCCACTGATTCTCGCCGAAATTGAATTCCCGGACGAAGAAACAGCTAACACCTATCCCGCACCTCAATGGCTGGGAGAGGACGTTACCTTTAGTTCTGCGTACCATAACAGTACACTGAGCCGTATGTAACACAAGAGCCAGGACAGTTACCATATATGGTACCTGCTCTGGCTCTTTCTACTATACTTTCAGAATCCAATGAAGCAAATACAAATTAATCTGCCATACGGATCATCTTCACAACTTCCGGCATCTCTTCTGCCTTCTGTGCATACTCCGCCTCGGTCATCTCGCCTGTGATAACAGCGAATTCTCCCTCGACATCATCTGCTTTGATAAATTCAACTTGTCCGAACACTTCGCCCACACGGGATTTGAGTACAGATTCTTCTCCATGAATTCTGACGAGGAATCTTCTCTTCGCATCCGCATTCGGAACAAGTTCGAGTGTGTTACTCTCCCATCTTGTTACAACAGTTCTGTGAAGGTGCTTTGCAGCATCTACAACATCTGCAACTACAGCACTTGCTGTCGGAAGCTTACCCGCTCCACTTCCGTAGAACATTGCATCACCAAGCATATTTCCACGGACAAAAATTGCATTAAATACATCATTCACATTACACAGCGGATGATTTTTGGAAAGAAGCATCGGTGCAACGATTGCAGAGAAAGATCCCCCTTCTCTTTTACTGGATGCAAGCAGCTTGATTGCCATATCCATCGTCTTGGCATACTTCATATCTTCTGTTGTGATCTTTGTGATTCCTTCTGTATGGATTGTCTCGAAATCCACATGTTGTCCTGCGATCAGAGATGTCAGAATCGCAATCTTTCTACACGCATCATGTCCCTCGACATCTGCTTCCGGATTACGCTCCGCGTATCCTTTCTCCTGCGCCTCTTTGAGCACCTCATCATAATCAGCACTCTCAAAGAACATCTTTGTCAGCATATAGTTTGTTGTTCCATTCAAGATTCCCGTCACTTCGTCGATTCTATCTGCTGTCAGAGAGGAATTCAGTGCACGAATGATCGGGATACCACCACCAACGCTTGCTTCAAACATGAAATTGATACTTCTGTCGCGAGCGATCGCAAGAAGTTCTGCCCCATGTTTTGCAACCAGAGCTTTATTGGATGTTGCAACATTCTTCCCTGCTTCCAGACAACGTTTTACAAATGTATAAGCAGGCTCTACGCCTCCCATTGTCTCAACAACAATGTCTACTTCTGCATCATTTACGATTGTCTCGAAATCATGTATCAGAATCTCTTCTACCGGATCTCCCGGGAAATCTCTGAGATCCAGAACGTATTTTACATTTATCACATCCTGAGCTCTTTCATTGATGAGTTCACCATTGGTTCTGAGGACCTCTACAACTCCTGATCCTACTGTACCGTATCCCATTACTGCTACATTTATCATTCTGCTTTCTTTCCTTTCTGTGCTTCTGCATCCATGCTCAAATATGCGTTAATAAAAGGATCAATATTTCCATCCATTACTGCACCTACATTGCTGATTTCTGCGTTTGTTCTGTGATCCTTGACAAGTGTATATGGCTGCATGACATAAGAACGGATCTGATTTCCGAAATTAATATCTCTAACCTCTCCGCGGATGTCTGACATCTTCTCTGCCTGTTCCTGCTGTTTGAGTACATACAGTTTTGATTTCAACATCTGCATCGCCTTATCTTTATTCATGTGCTGGGAACGTTCATTCTGACACTGAACCACAATTCCTGTCGGAAGATGTGTGATTCGGATTGCAGATGACGTCTTATTGATATGCTGTCCGCCGGCACCACTGGAACGATAAGTATCGACACGGATATCATCGTCGTTAATCTCGATATCGATATCTTCTTCAATATCCGGAATTACATCACAAGATGCAAATGATGTCTGTCGCTTTCCATTTGCATTAAATGGAGAAATACGTACCAGACGATGTACACCTTTCTCGGAACGGAGATAACCATAAGCATTTTCTCCTTTAACCTCAAAAGTAACTCCCTTGATACCTGCTACATCTCCTTCCAGATAGTCCAGCACCTCGACTTCATATCCTCTCTTTTCAGCCCAGCGGCTGTACATACGATAGAGCATACTTGTCCAGTCCATTGCCTCTGTACCGCCCGCACCTGCGTGAAGTGTCACGATTGCATTATCTGCATCATACGGTCCGATCAGAAGTGTGCTGATTCGCAGTTTCTCAAAGACTTCCTCAAATGTTCCAAGTTCCTCTTCAATCTCTTCTGCGGCTTCCTGCTCCTCGTCTTCTCCTTCACTCATTTCAATCAGAAGAAGCATGTCCTCATAATCTGTAAACAATTTCTCAATCTCTTTTACAGAATCCTGAAGACCTTTCAATTCTTTCATTACATGCTGGGAAATCTCCGGGTCATCCCAGAATCCCGGTTCCTCCAGTCTCTTTTCTAATTCTTCGATCCTAAGCTTCTTTGAAGCGAGGTCAAAGTGAATCCCTCAAATCTTTCAGCGGTTCTTCATATGCAGTCAGTCTTGACTTCAGTTCATCCAGTAAAACCACCTTAATCACCTCTTTCATATATATACTTTAAATTATTGTAACTGTTCAGCTTATTTGATTTTTCTTCCACAGCACTGTTTGTACTTCTTTCCACTTCCGCATGGGCATGGATCGTTTGGATAAATCTTCTTCTCCTCGCGCTTTTTCGGTGCACGGACTGCGCTGTTATCTTTGTTTGTTCCAGTTACTTTTGCAACCTCTTCTCTCTCCACTTTCTGCTCAACCTTAATGTGGAATAATGTACGGATCGTGTTTTCAGCGATTGCATTTGTCATTTCACCGAACATCTCATATCCTGTCATCTTGTACTCTACCAGTGGATCTCTCTGCCCATAAGCCTGAAGACCGATTCCCTGACGCAGCTGATCCATATCATCGATATGATCCATCCATCTTGCATCAATCACTTTCAGAAGTACAACACGCTCAACTTCACGAAGCTGCTCTGCCTCCGGGAACTCTGCTTCTTTGTTCTCATAAGCCTTCACTCCACGTTCTTTCAGAAGATGCTTTAACTCCTTCTGACTCATACTCTGGCATTCCTTCTCAGATGGGAGCTGAAGCTGTGGAATCACATTGTGAAGATTCACATCCAATCCTTTGATATCCCACTCTTCCGGATCTGCCTCTGTAGAAGCGAAACGATCTGTCATATTTTCCACATATTCTGTAATCATACTGTAGATTGTATCACGCATGCTTTCTCCATCAAGAACACGGCGTCTCTCTTCGTAAATAATCTCTCTCTGCTCGTTCATTACCTGATCGTACTCCAACAGATTCTTACGAATACCAAAGTTATTGCTCTCAATCTTCTTCTGTGCTTTCTCAATTGCACTTGAAAGCATCTTATGTTCAATCTGCTCACCGTCTTCTACACCAAGTGTATTGAAAATTCCCATCAGTCTTTCTGAACCGAACAGTCGCATCAGATCATCTTCCAGAGAAATGTAGAATCTGGACTCTCCTGGATCTCCCTGACGTCCGGAACGTCCACGCAGCTGATTGTCAATACGACGGGATTCATGTCTCTCTGTACCGATAATTTTCAGGCCACCTGCCGCACGCGCATCATCATCCAGCTTGATATCAGTACCACGGCCAGCCATATTGGTTGCGATCGTTACCGCTCCATGAAGTCCGGCATCGGCTACGATTGCAGCCTCCTGCTCATGATACTTTGCATTCAGTACATTATGCTTGATTCCCTCTTTCTTCAGCATCTTGCTGAGAAGTTCGGATACTTCAATTGTAATTGTACCTACCAGCACCGGCTGTCCTGTTGCATGCGCTTCTTTAACAGCTTCTACAACTGCTTCGTATTTTTCTTTCTTTGTCTTATAAACAGCATCCTCAAGATCCACTCTCTGTACCGGCCTGTTTGTCGGAATTTCAACAACGTCCATTCCATAAATATCACGGAACTCTTTCTCCTCTGTGATCGCAGTACCTGTCATACCACTCTTCTTGTCATACTTATTAAACAGGTTCTGGAATGTGATTGTTGCCAGAGTCTTACTCTCTCTTCTTACCTTCACATGTTCCTTCGCCTCGATTGCCTGATGCAGACCATCAGAGTAACGACGTCCCGGCATGATACGTCCTGTAAACTCATCGACGATCATAACTTCACCATCCGGAGTTACAACATAATCCTGATCACGGAACATCAGATTGTGTGCTCTGAGTGCAAGGATAATATTATGCTGAATTTCCAGGTTCTCCGGATCAGCAAGGTTTTCGATGTGGAAGAACTTCTCTACTTTCTTCACACCATCTTCTGTCAGGTTAACTGTCTTCTCTTTCTCATCAACAATGAAATCACCTGTCTCTTCAATTTCTTCTCCCATGATGGCATTCATCTTGGAAAATTCACCGCTTGCCTCACCTCGCTCCAGCTGTTTTGCAAGAACATCGCAGGCTTCATACAGAGCTGTAGACTTTCCACTCTGTCCGGAAATAATCAAAGGTGTTCTGGCCTCATCGATCAAAACGGAATCGACCTCATCGATAACTGCATAATGCAATCCTCTCTGAACCAGCTGTTCTTTATAGATAACCATGTTATCTCTCAGATAATCAAATCCAAGTTCATTATTCGTTACATAAGTAATATCGCAATTATAAGCCTCTCGTCTCTCGTCATTGTTCATCTCATTGAGAACAACACCGACTTTGAGTCCTAAAAACTCATGTACTTTTCCCATCCACTCAGCATCACGCTTTGCCAAATAGTCATTAACTGTGACGATGTGAACACCTTTTCCGTCCAAGGCATTCAAATATGCCGGAAGTGTGGACACAAGTGTCTTACCTTCACCAGTTCTCATTTCTGCGATACGTCCCTGATGCAAGATAATACCACCAATCAACTGTACTCTATAATGACGCATTCCAAGACTTCTGTAAGCACCTTCTCTTACTACAGCATATGCTTCCGGAAGGATATCATCCAGAGTCTCTCCCTCTTTCAGTCGTTCTTTAAATTCTTTTGTCTTTCCTCGAAGTTCTTCGTCTGAAAGCGCCTCCATCTCCGGCCCCAGTGCCTCGATGCGGTCTACGATCGGATAAATTCGTTTTAGCTCGTTCTCACTGTGAGTTCCGAAAATCTTTTCTATAATATTCATATTTCCGCAATTACTCCTTCTCTGAATTTTGATTTTGGTCTGAAATTCCACTCTGTTCTACATTCTATCACTATCCGCTCTTGAATTCAACAACTTCATAGAGTGTTAACATTCTGCGGATTTACAAGCGGAGTGATTAACACGGGAGTGAACAGTAACTACAAACTTCTGCATATGGAATTTTCCCGCCAAACAGATCAAGAGCACTTCCAATTGTAAAATCAACCTTTCCGCCACTCTCTTTTCGAAATCTCTCCAGATCTTCCATTGATCCGATTCCACCGGCATATGTGATTGGGATTCCGTCCCAACTGCCAAGCATTCTTACTAATTCTGTTTCCATTCCGGCACCTTTCCCCTCCACATCTACACCATGGATCAGGAATTCATCACAATATTTTGAAAGCTCATTTAACACCTCGTGAGATAATGCAAGTTCTGTGAACTTCTGCCAGCGGTCTGTAACCACGTAAAATTTACCATCTTTTCTTCTGCAGCTAAGATCTAAAACCACATGTTCTTTCCCAACTGCAGCCACCAGTTTCTGAAGCCTCTCTTCATGAAAGATTCCGTCTTTAAACACATAAGAAGTCACGATCACATGGCTTGCTCCTGAATCTAGATATTCCTGTGCATTATCTGCTGTAATTCCACCACCGATCTGCATTCCACCCGGGTATGCCGCCAGAGCTCCCATCGCCTGCTTTTTCGTCGCCTCGTAGTATTCTGATCCAACTGGATTTAAAAGAATTATATGGCCGCCTTTCAGGTGATCTTTCTGATACTGTCTTGCATACCATGCTGCATCCAGTTCTGACGTAAAGTTTGTGCTGACCTGATTTCCTTCATCTTTCAGGCTTCCGCCCACAATCTGTTTCACTTTTCCATTATGTATATCAATACATGGTCTGAATCTCATCCTGTCTCTCCTTCTTTTAGAAAAATGCCGCAGTTCCGTTTCCGGCCTACGGCATATTGATCACTCGTTATTCTGCATCTTGTTCTGCACGCCATTCTCCTGCGTCAGATCATCGGCTACATCATCGACACCATTTGTGATATCGTCTGTAACATCATCCACGCCATCCGTTACATCGTCAACCGCGTCATCTAGGATACTATCTCCATTCTGGTCTCCCGTATTATTTCCGGTATTATTACCATTTTCTCCATTTCCATCATAGTTTTCACCGGATGTCGCATCATTGAGATTGTCATTCGCTGTTCCTGTGTTGTTTCCACAACCAGCGAGACTGCAAAGCATCAGTACGCACATCACACAGACAAGCAATTTTCTTATTCTCCTCATTTTTCGTCTTCCTTTCAAATAAATATTGTGTCTTTACTATCTGCAATTTTTCAATATTTATTCAAAAGAAATTTTTTACAGTTTTGTCGCTTTGCTGCGAAGTTTCTCCATCGCTCTGGCTTCAATCTGGCGTACGCGTTCTCTTGTCACATTCAGTTCATCACCGATTTCTTCCAACGTATGTGTTTTTCCATCTTCCAGACCAAATCTCAAACGGATCACCTGACGTTCTCTATCATTAAGGGACTCTAACAATTCCTGTACTTCTTCTTTTTGCACAAGCTGATTCATAGCATCTTCCGGCGTTGTTGCATCCTTATCTTCAACCATATCACCAAGATTATTCTCCCCATCTTCTCCTACCGGAGTTTCCAGTGAAACCGGATTCTGAAGATATGACAAAATCTCTTTTACAAATTCCGGTGATTTATCCTTCATCTCTGCTGCTATCTCTTCCGGTGTAGCCTCTCTTCCAAATTTCTGCTGAAGATCTTTTGAAATTTTCTGTACTTTCTTCATATTCTCTGCAACATGAACCGGCACACGGATTTCTCGTGACTGCTGATCGATTGCCCGCTGCATTGCTTCTTTGATCCACCAGGATGCATATGTGGAAAATCGATTTTCCTTTGTATAATCATATTTCTCTGCTGCATGCATGAGACCAATATTTCCCTCCTGGATCAGATCCATGAGTGTAATCCCTCTTCCAGTATAATGTTTTGCGAGAGATACCACCAGGCGTAGATTCCCCTCTTCCAGCTTTCTTCTTGCATCCTCATCTCCTGAAGCACTTTTACACCCAAGGTCCCTTTCCTCTTCTTCTGACAGCAAAGGGATCTGTCCAATCTCATTCAGATAGATTTTCAGCGGTTCTGTTACTTCTGTTCCTTCCGGAAGATTTAAGTCTTTTTCCATTCTAGTAATCCTTTCTATCTTCAGTCCTAATTCAAGAATGCCTCGGCATTCTTGCTGCGAGGTGCGCGTCATGCAATTGCATGACATACTTCTACTGCGCACCTCTGCAATCCTGCCGGAGGCTATATCAGCATAAACAATTATTTACAGTTTTTCTATAATCTGACCATTTCTGTACGACGCCAGCAGCCATTCAAGATCTTTAATCTGTTCTTTTAATTTCCTTCCAGCGTCGGTGTCACCAACAAGACGTCTCTCGTTCACTCTGGTCACTACTACTGTCTCTGAATGAATGTCATTTTCTTTCTTAATTGCTGCTTCTGTAGACTCAAATGGTTCATGTGCTACCAAAAGTAATCCATACGAATTATAAACCAGCGTGTATCCTGCAATTCCGGTTTCTTTCTGATATGCTCTTGAAAATCCCCCATCAATAACCATTACTTTACCATTACACTTGATCGGACTCTCGCCATCTTTTCTCTTAACCGGCACATGACCATTTACAATGTGTGTATCCTCTTTTGGATCCAATCCAAATTCTATCATGATATTATCCACAACTGTCTCATTTTCAAGCAGAGCATAGTATGGATTTTTCTTTTCTGTATGTGTTTCCTTCTCTGCAAGGAAATATCTTTCAAAGGTCGCCATCTTGTTCTTTCCAAATAACGGTGAATCCGGATGTAACCAGATATACCACATTATATCTTTTCCATCTTCCCGCTCCTTTGGATCCAATGCAAAAAATCCTTTTCTCACATAACTTTCCAACACATCATACAAGGCCTTTCCACGATATTTCTTTCCGAAAATTTCTACTTCTTTCAGGTTCCCCTTCGCATCTAACGGTACACATCCATGATACAACAGATTATTGTTATATACCTTATACAAACCACCTTTCGCAAGAAGGAAACGCATATGTTCCTGCAATTTTTCACATCCCACAAAAGCATGCACCAGACGATCCATAATTTCTTCCTCTTCAGAAGTCAGTTTATATGGGTTCTTTGGATCTATTGTCGGGAAATTTGTATCCAGGAGCTTATATTCTTTTCCTTCCAGATTAATCGTACCTTTCTGATAATCAATCTTATGCAGTAACGCACGATTCTCCAGATGGAATCCTTTCTGCCTCTCTATAATCTGGCCTTCTACTTTAAACTGAATAATTGAGATCGCTTTATGTATTCTCAGATTCATCTGCATCTCATCAGATTCCGGTCTGTCAGTACCTTTCAATTTAAAACAGGTGCATGGATCATCCTTGTACATCCTCATAGCAAATGTAGCCAGTGGAAGCAGGTTGATACCATAACCATCTTCTATAATATCCAGGTTTCCATATCTGGCGCAGATACGGATCACATTTGCAATGCAGCCCAACTGTCCTGCCGCTGCTCCCATCCATACAACATCATGGTTTCCCCACTGAATATCAACAGAATGATATTTCAGCAGCTTATCCATAATAAGATGCGGTCCCGGTCCTCTGTCATAAATATCACCGACAATATGCAGATGATCCACAACCAGACGCTGGATCAGTTCTGAAATTGCTGCAATAAATTCTTCTGCCCGTCCGATCCTGATGATTGTAGAAATAATTTCATTATAATAGGACTCTTTGTCACTGACTTCCGCTTTCTCGGTAATCAATTCTTCGATCACATAAGAGAAATCCTTCGGCAGTGATTTTCTCACTTTAGATCTTGTATATTTACTTGCTGCACGCTTACTCACTTCTATCAGACGATACAGATTCACTCGATACCAGTCATCCATATTCGACTCCGTCCGCTTCACCTGTTCCATCTTCGCTTTCGGATAGTAAATCAATGTTGCCAGTGCTTTTTTGTCCTTTACACTCATTGTATTACCAAAAACATCTTCAATCTTGCTTCTCACGGCACCAGACCCATTCCTCAGAACATGAGAAAAAGCCTCATCTTCTCCATGTACATCCGTCAGAAAATGTTCTGTCCCCTTCGGAAGGTTCAAAATTGCCTGCAGATTAATAATCTCCGTAGATGCAGCTGCAATTGTCGGATAAAGATCCGACAACCTGTCTAAATAACGGTTTTCCATATTTTCCATATACAATCTCCTCCAGACCCGAAATCTTCCCCTTACCGGGATCTATTTACCGGATCTTATTCCCGCCGGTTTACCGGCTATTATTCATCCAGTACTAAAACTGAATAACATCCCCCATGTCATACATGCCGGCTGGCTGTCCCGCAAGGAACTTTCCTGCCTCAACTGCACCTTTGGCAAATACGCTTCTTGAATATGCAGTATGTTTAAATTCAATCACTTCATCTGTTCCTGCAAAAATCACCTCATGTTCTCCTACGATTGTTCCTGCACGAACTGCTGAAATGCCAATTTCCTTTGCGTCTCGCTTCTTTCTCACCTGACTTCTGTCATACACATACTCGTATTCATTTCCCATTGCTTCATTAATAGAGTCTGCCAATGCAAGTGCCGTTCCGCTTGGCGCATCCAGCTTCTGATTATGGTGTTTCTCAACAAGTTCAATATCATAGCCTGCCGGTGCAAGTACTTTGGCAGCATCTTTCAAAAGTTTCAGTAACAGGTTGATTCCCATTGACATATTCGCAGACTTAAGAACTGCAATCTTCTCAGAACACTCATCTACCTTCTTTAACTGTTCATCTGAAAGCCCTGTTGTACAAAGAACAACCGGAAGACTCTTCTTCACACAGTAATCTAACAATTCATCCACTGCTCCCGCATTGGAAAAATCAATCACTACATCTACATCCACATCACACTGTGTGATCTCCTCAAATACCGGATAATCATTTGAAATTCCTGTGAACTTGTCGACACCTGCCGCAATCACTGCATCTTCTTCATTCTTCACAATTTCTGTGATCATGCGTCCCATTTTTCCATTGCATCCATGCATTAATATCTTAACCATCTGTATCTTCCTCCTGTATGAAACCTCAAGTATTCCATGATTTTTCAGAACTGCTATCTATCTGCATTACCTGTTTTTTCTTTCATCACACTCTTATTTTCCGAAATATCATATAAAAAAGAATATCACATTTGAGTTGTTATCTCAATATATGATATCCTTTTCACAAAGTTTTAAAAATGAAACAATCCGCCCTTAAAAATCTTCCACACACTCCAGTTTACTGACGGAGACCTCATATGCGATTCTTGTCTCTGTCTGTGTCTCTGATAATTTCTTCACATACTCTCTGCTTTGGATTCTCCCGAATATTCTAACATGTTCCCCCACATCAAAATTGGAAGCATATCTTGCATTTCTCCCCCAACAGATACATGGAATATAATCAGATTTTCCATACGGTCTGTTCACTGCCAGCAGAATATCTGCAATTTCTCTTCCAAGAGGTGTTTTTCTGTAGACCGGACGCTTACACATATATCCTTCGAGAAGTATATGATTTGTTCTTGCTCCATCCGGTTCTTCTTCGATAAATTCTATTTCTCTCGCAAACACAGAAAGAACCAGTCTGTTTTTTGTCTCCTCATGACGATTATAGGATCTGAACTGACCAGACACCATTAAATATTCTCCACGGCAATCCTGTGTTACGTCAATGAGACGTTCTGATATCATGACCGGAATCCGGTCACAAGAGTTACTTAACCGCTTTACAAGAAGTTCTACCATATAGAAACCTTCTCCAAAGACCTCATGGCTGTATGTAAACTCTGATACCACCTCTCCAATAACTGTCACCTGGTTGTTTTCAATAATCTTATCTGACATAATTTATAATTCTCCCTTCCTCTGGCTGGTATTTTAAGTCATTACCTAATGTATGTCTTATTGTAATGAAATAGAACTATTTTTTACAGAAAAAACATTCGACCTTTTTCGTACTTAAAATCGAATTCAAAATCTCCCCCCTCTTCTTCAGCACAAAATGCTCCTGTTGACTTTAAATTGTATTTGAAAAGATACATAAAACATCAGATTTTAACTTTTTCTTGTAAATTTTATTTTTTGTGATAAAATAATGAAGTTATGTTACAGATAAATATTTTTTGTATAATAAGGAAGAGTGTTTAGATTATGAAAACAAAACGTGAAGATGTGAGAAATGTTGCAATTATCGCCCATGTTGACCATGGTAAGACAACTCTGGTTGACGAGCTTTTAAAACAGAGCGGTGTATTCCGTGAGAATCAGGAAGTAGAAGAACGTGTCATGGACTCTAATGACATTGAGCGTGAACGTGGAATTACAATCCTTTCTAAGAATACTGCCGTTCATTATAATGGTGTTAAGATCAATATCATTGACACACCTGGACACGCTGACTTCGGTGGAGAAGTAGAACGTGTTCTTAAGATGGTAAATGGTGTTGTACTTGTTGTTGATGCATTTGAAGGTGCTATGCCTCAGACAAAATTCGTTCTGAGAAAAGCACTTGAACTGGAACTTCCTGTTATCGTATGCATCAATAAGATTGACCGTCCGGAAGCAAGACCGGATGACGTAATTGATGAGGTTCTTGAACTCTTTATCGATCTCGGTGCTTCAGATGAGCAGCTTGAGTGTCCTTTTGTATATGCTTCTGCAAAAGCTGGTGTTGCTGTCCTTGATCTCTCTGACGAGAAACAGGATATGAAACCACTGTTCGAGACAATCCTTGACTATATTCCTGCTCCAGAAGGTGATCCGGAAGCTCCGACCCAGATGCTGATCAGCACAATCGACTACAATGAATATGTTGGTCGTATCGGAGTTGGTAAAGTAGAAAACGGTACAATTTCCGTGAACCAGGATATGGTTGTTGTAAACCATCATGATCCTGACAAACAGCAGCGTGTAAAAATTGGTAAACTCTATGAATTCGACGGACTGAACCGTGTAGAAGTAAAAGAAGCTTCTTTCGGGTCTATTGTTGCAGTATCAGGTATCACAGATATTTCCATCGGAGATACTCTCTGCTCTCCTGAGAATCCGGAAGCCATTCCGTTCCAGAAGATTTCTGAGCCAACAATCTCCATGCAGTTTATCGTAAACGACAGCCCGTTTGCAGGACAGGAAGGTAAATTCGTTACATCCCGTCATCTGCGTGACCGTCTTTTCCGTGAGCTGAACACAGATGTCAGCCTTCGAGTAGAAGAGACAGAAAATGCAGACAGCTTCAAAGTATCCGGTCGTGGTGAGCTTCACCTTTCTGTTCTTATTGAGAACATGCGTCGTGAAGGATACGAGTTTGCAGTAAGTAAAGCTGAAGTTCTGTATCACACAGATGAAAATGGCAAAAAACTTGAGCCTATGGAACTTGCTTATATTGATGTTCCTGATGAGTTCACTGGAATTGTTATTGAAAAACTCGGTCAGAGGAAAGGTGAACTCCGCAACATGACTCCGTCAAACGGTGGATATACTCGTCTCGAATTCCTTATCCCGGCACGTGGACTGATTGGATACCGTGGTGAGTTCATGACAGATACAAAAGGAAATGGTATCATCAACACAAGCTTTGAAGGATATGCACCATACAAAGGAGATATCCAGTATCGTAAGCAGGGATCCCTGATCGCATTTGAGACTGGTGAATCCGTAACTTATGGTCTGTACAGTGCCCAGGAGCGTGGTACTCTCTTCATCGGAGCCGGTGAGAAAGTATATTCCGGTATGGTTATCGGACAGAATGGTAAAGCTGAAGATATCGAACTGAACGTATGTAAGACAAAACATCTTACTAACACACGTTCTTCCAGCGCAGATGAAGCACTTCGTCTGACACCTCCGCGTGTTCTCAGCCTCGAACAGGCACTTGACTTTATTGATACCGATGAACTTCTTGAAGTAACACCGGAAAACCTGCGTATCCGTAAGAAGATTCTGGATTCCAGAATGAGAAAACGCAGCACGATCAATAAATAATATTCGTGTTTGAAGCTTATGCTCGCCGATCAAAATAGTATTCATTAATTATCTGATAATTTTAAAATCGTTCTAAAGTTTTGAAAATTTTCATAATTTTAGGACGATTTATTGTATACAGAAAATCTTTTTCATGTTATAATATAACCATGATACAGAAGTAATCTAATCATTCTTCTGTATAATTTGAACAAAGGAGTTGAGCAGCATGAAATTTATTATCAGCGGAAAAAACATCGAGGTAACACCGGGATTAAAGGATGCTATCGAACAGAAATTAGGAAAACTTGAAAGGTACTTCACTCCTGAAACAGAAATCAATGTAACGCTCAGTGTAGAAAAAGGACGTCAGAAAATTGAGGTAACAATCCCAGTCAAAGGAAATATTATCCGTTCTGAGCAGACAAGCAATGATATGTATGTTTCCATTGATCTTGTAGAAGAGATCATCGAACGCCAGCTTCGCAAATATAAGAACAAACTGGTTGCTCGTAATCAGGGACATCCTACATCATATGCTCCATCAGGTAACAGCTTCAGAAAAGAATTCTTTGATTCAGAAGAAGAGACAACAGAAGACGATGAAGTCCGTATCGTTCGTACAAAGAAGTTTGGTATTAAACCAATGTTTCCAGAAGATGCCTGTGTTCAGATGGAACTTCTTGGACATAACTTCTTCGTATTCTCCAACGCCGAGACTGATGAAGTCAATGTAGTATACAAAAGAAAAGATGGTTCATTTGGTCTGATCGAACCAGAATTCTCATAGAACATATCTATTCAGTATAAGTAGATTTATTGAATGTTATATGGCACACACTTAAAGGAAAGGAACCCCTGCCAGATATTCCAGGCAGGGGTTCCTTTCTATCTCACAAAACAACATCTTCTATGAGAATCATTCTTCATCAAAAATCTTAATTCCATCTTCTGTCCTTGCAAACCAACAGGTTGTCTCTTCATCCAGAACCACCTGACCGTTTGTCCCTTCCATCAGTTCAGCCCGCAGGCTGCCCATCTCATCTGTCGGAACAAACACTGTCATTTCAACCTTATCTGTGTAAACGGGTTCTAGTTGATCCAGATTTCGATTTGCAATCAGATATTGGATTTTCCCCAAATCCGTATAATTCGTCTCAATTCCGAGTTTCACCCCATGAATCCTTGCAATGCTCTCACTGTTCTTCAATCCTTCGATCGTTGCTGCTGTATAAGCCCTGACCAGCCCCCCCGTTCCAAGAAGCGTACCTCCAAAATATCTTGTAACAATTACAAGTACATTCGTCAATTCTCTCCCACGGATCACCTCCAGAATCGGCTTTCCTGCTGTCCCTGCCGGTTCTCCATCATCACTCATTCTTTCTGCCGCCGGATTCCTTCCTATAATGTAAGCCCAGCAATGATGTCTCGCATCCCAGTACTGCTTTCTTGTCTGCTCTAAAATCTCCATGGCTTCTTCTTCTGATGTGACCGGATGCACTTCTGCAATAAATCTGGATTTCTTTTCAACAATTTCTCCGTCTCCGCCCTTATATATTGTATGGTAGATTTCCATTTTTCAGTCTCCCATTCCTTTTTTATTTTTGCTATATTTGAAAATATTTCTTTATCTAATATACCATGCTTTTCTATATAAAACTGTATTTTTTCTTAAGATTTTCAGGAAAATTTGAACTTTTCAAATTTACCTTTATTTACATCGGTAAATTTGATATAATCATAGAAGTCAATAAAGGAGGATATTATACGTGAATTACGGAAAATCGAATCTTTCTAGAAGAAAAAAGCAAATTTCTTCTAAAAAGAAAAGGAAAAAGAAGCGAGTCGGCGTACGTTTTTTCAAAGCCCTCATTATTTGTTTTCTACTTTTGATCGTCATTGGGGCAGCCGGAATTGGCATATATGTAAAAAAAGTGATTGACAATACACCGGAAGTCACAGCAAAGGACATTATGCCACAGGGCTATACAACAAATATTGTCGATTCCAATGGAACTTTGCTTGAGCAACTCAAAGACTCTGATTCTAACCGTGTTTACAAGAAATATGACGAGATTTCACCATACATGGGAAAAGCTTTTGTCGCGATCGAGGACGAACGTTTCTTCAAGCATAATGGTATTGATATCCAGGGAATTATCCGTGCCGGTGTCAATGGTGTTGCACATGGCTTCCATTTCACAGAAGGAGCCAGCACATTAACCCAGCAGCTGATCAAAAATAATGTATTCCCTAATTTCATCAATGAGAGTAAGTATCAGCGAATTGAACGTAAAATCCAGGAACAGTACCTTGCACTAAAGATTGAAAAAGAGATGAGTAAGGAAGAGATTCTTGAAGCATACATGAACACAATCAATTTAGGTCAGGGATGCCTCGGAGTTCAGACAGCCGCACAGCGTTACTTTAATAAAGATGCAAAAGACCTGACTCTTTCTGAATGTGCAGTTATCGCAGCGATCACTCAGAGTCCGTCGAATCTGAATCCTGTCAGCAACCCGGAGAATAATGCAAAAAGACGGGAAAAAGTACTGAAAAACATGAAGGAACAAGGCTCTATCACAAAGGATGAATACGATGAGGCTATGGCTGATAATGTATATGACCGCATTTCCGAAACAGCGTCAAATACAACTGCATCCAAACCTTACACTTATTTCATCGATGCTGTCATAAATCAGGTTGTAGATGATCTTGTAACTGAGAAGAGTTATACAGAAACACAGGCATATAATCTGCTCTATAGCGGCGGCCTTACGATCAACGTTACACAGGATGCTGATATTCAGTCCATCTGTGATGACGAAGTTGCTAATGTAGGGGATTATCTCAATGGTGATACAGAATATGGGCTTGATTACGCACTTACTATCCACAGGGCAGATGGTTCTTCTGAGAACTACAGCAAAGAACAACTTGCTTCTTATATTCAGACTGAATGGGGATATGACACTCCTCTTCTCTACGGTTCTGAAGAAGCTGCACAGGAAGCAATTGATGCATTTAAATCAACACTCAATATCAATGAGGCTGACGGAGACACTGTTGATGAGAGAATTGAGCTCTCACCTCAGCCGCAGGCTTCTGTTGTTGTGATGGATCAGTATACCGGACAGGTGAAAGCCATCGTCGGTGGACGCGGCGAGAAGAAATCCAGTCTTTCTCTAAACCGTGCCACAGATTCTGCAAGACAGCCTGGATCCTGTTTCAAGATTCTTGCTGCTTATGCACCGGCACTTAACGAGGGAAAGATCACTCTTGCAACAACAATTGATGATGAAGAATATGAATATAAAAACGGACAGTCCGTAAACAACTGGGATAAAAAATATATCGGTCCGACACGTGTCCGTTATGGAATCGAACATTCTATGAACGTCCTTGCCGTTAAGACATTAACTGACTATGTTGGTGAAACGGAAAGTTATGATTATCTTCTTGATTTTGGATTTACAACACTGACTGAAGATGATAAATATTCACAGGCGAAAGCTCTTGGTGGTATCACAAACGGTGTATATAATATCGAGATGACAGCTGCCTATGCAGCAATTGCCAATGGTGGAACTTACATGAAACCGATTCTTTACACACAGGTTCTGGATCATGAAGGAAATGTTCTTCTCGATAACACAACCCCTGAGACACATGAAGTCTTAAAAGACTCCACTGCTTATCTTCTGACAAGTGCAATGGAAGACGTTGTCAACGGTGCCGGTGGAACCGGTGGTTCTGCAAGACTGAGCAACATGCCTGTTGCCGCTAAAACAGGTACCAGCCAGGAAAGCCGTGACTTGTGGATTTCAGCATTTACGCCTTATTATACAGCGTCTGTATGGGGTGGATATGATGAGCATAAGACAATGGACAGATTAAGCCAGAACTGGCATCAGAAACTCTGGAGAAATATCATGGAACGTATCCAGGATACAAAAGGCCTTGAGTACAAGGACTTTGAAATTCCATCCTCTGTCGAAGAAAAAACGGTTTGTACAGAGACAGGACTCCTTGCCGCAAGCAGTTGTCCTGCTATTACAGAGTATTTCTCAAAAGACAATGCTCCGACAAAGAGCTGTAGTGGTCATTATGTTGCGCCATCAGAAGACTCTGAGGAAGATGATACCGAGAGTTCTGATGAAACCACACCTGCTACAGGTACCGATTCTTCCGGAACAACGTCATCACCGGATTCTTCCTCTGGTGGAACAACAACCGACCCCACTGCCGGCGGAGACTCTGGTGGAACAACTACAGGTGATACTTCCGGCAGCACTACTGGTGGCGACACTGGAAGTACCACTCAATAAGTAAATTATGCGCCGCAAGGCACACCTAAAAAGGAGAGGCTATACAAAACGCCTCTCCTTTTCGCATACTTATATAACTGATTGCTCTTGTCATCCTGTCCGTATCTCTCTGATACAATATTCTGCTATCTTGTTTTACGGTTAATATATCTTGCTTTATATTTAGAATATACAATCGTCTGATCTTTATATAAACTATAATATCCGGAAACCGCATAGCTGATTGATATCGCGATCAGATAATATGCTGCTCCTGAAAATCCGAACAGTTCGAATGAGATCAGCATTGCCGTAATCGGACAGTTCGTCACTCCGCAGAAAAGTGCAACCATGCTGGCTGCCGCTGCTAATTCCGGTGAAAATCCAAGTATTCCACCGGCAACACATCCAAATGTTGCACCAATACTGAATGCCGGTACAATCTCACCACCACGATATCCTGCCCGCATCGTAAGTGCTGTAAGTAACATTTTCCATAAAAAATCAAGTGGTCTTGCTTCACCCTTTTCAATAGCTCTTGCGATCAATCCACTACCTGCTCCCATATAATCTTTTGTATTCAGACATATTGTGAGCAGAATGATCACTCCTGCTGCAACAACAATTCTAATATACGGATTTTTCAGATACTTTGTATACAACTGCCCCACTGTTTTTAGCAAGATACAGAATAGAATACTTAAAATCCCACACCCCACTGCGATCAGTGCCATCTTAAGTCCTGTCTCCACAGTAAGTCCCGGGATAGAATGTACCGGAAATGTCTCCGGATCAATCCCCATTCCTGTTGCAAACTCTGCTGCAATAATAGATGCGATCACGCACGGAAGAAGTGCTGCATAATACATTACCCCCACGCTCACAACTTCCATCGCAAAAACTGCTGCTGCCATCGGTGTTCCAAACACAGCTGCAAATGCTGCACTCATTCCACACATAATCATCACATGGTGATCAAATTCATCTAAATGAGCCAGTTTTCCAAGCCAATTTCCAATACTTCCACCAAACTGTATCGACGCACCTTCTCTTCCTGCCGAACCGCCGGTAAGATGCGTCAATAATGTTGACACAAAAATCAATGGTGCTGACAGAAACGGAACATCATCCTTTGATTTAATTGTAGCAAGTACCTGATTCGTTCCTCCGTCCTGCCTTCCTATCTTCTCATACATAAATACAATCAGAACTCCTGCAACCGGCAAAAGCATAAAAATCCAATTATGTGTATCCCTGTATTCCGTTGCTGCCTTGATACATCCTGCAAATACTGCACTCGCACCGCCTACAACCAGACCTGTCAAAACAGAAAGCCCCATCCATTTCAGAAAATTTCTCGTGTTCTGTCGGATCCTTTCATAATAATACTTTATTACTATTTTTGTATCATGAGAATGTTTTCGTTTTCCCATCTCCGCATTTTCTGTATTTTCTTTTTCTTCCATTTACATTTCCCCTCTTGTATTTCTCTTTTATTCCGAACTCTGATTACTTTCTTATGTTCAGATAGAATCCCTTGCCTTATTTATTATAAAATGATTTTCCTCACCATGCAACACAGAAAAAAGGATGGTTTCTCACATTCGAACGTTTCTTGTTCGTTGTGTCAAACCATCCTCTAAATCAATTATTCTTCTTATACGGTGATATGAGTGTCAAAAGTAAATTTTGCCACTCACTGATGTAACCGGATTGCTCCATTGCTATGCAATTTCCGCAATCCTCGAACACATCATACTGCTTCTTCTTTTGTATTCACACTCTTGGATTCTCTGTCCTCTTTGAATTTATCATAATATGCAAACATTCCTGCAAGGAGTGTTCCTGAAATAGAATGCCATGTACAAGATACTGCACAGATAATTGCTGACTCCGGTGTGGATGCAAACTGTGCTGTTGTTGTTGCAAGGTTTGTTGCAAGTCCTGCATTCTGCATACCTACCTCGATCGAGATTGTTCTCTTCTTCGCTGTATTCATTCCTGTGAGTTTACCAGCTCCGTATCCAAGCAGATATCCAAGTCCATTATGAAGAAATACTGCCACGAAGATTACAACACCGGACTCAAAGAATTTGCTTCCCTGTGAAGATACTACACCGCCGACAACACATGCAAGTCCAAGTACTGCAATACCAGGCATAATTTTCTGAAGTTCTTTGAATGTTTTATTTTTTCCTAACAGATAGTTGAGTAAGAATCCTACTGCTACCGGGAAGATAACTGTTTCAATAATGGATACAAACATAGGTAATCCTTTGATTGAAATATGTGTACCACTTGCCAGCAGTGAAACCATAAGTGGTGTCATAACTGGTGAGAGCAGTGTTGAAACTGTTGTCATTCCTACGGAAAATGCTACGTCTCCTCCACACAGATAAGACATAATATTGGATGACACACCACCAGGACAACATCCGACAAGAATCAGTCCCAAAGCGATTCCATCCGGAAGATTCAATGCCTTTGTCAGTGCAAATGCAAGGAATGGCATAATCAGATACTGAGCGATTGCTCCGATGCAAATATCAAACGGTCTCTGCGCCAGAATCTTAAAATCCTCTGTTGTTAATGTCAGACCCATACTAAACATGATCACTCCGATAATAATAGACTGACAGGTAAATTTATTGGATACCGGATCGACAAACAAAGCGTTGTTAACCCATCCCATCATTGTCGGGACAAAGAATGTCACTACTGCAATGGCAATAACAACCACTGAAGTATAATCTGATAAAAATTTGCTGACTTTTTGTAATGCTTTCATTACAATACCTCCTTAGGATTCTTGTTCACCTAAAATTTGTATTCTTCTTGAGATATATTCAAAGAAAAAAGTCCCTTTCCAGAACTCAATCTGAAAAGGGACGAATATAATCCGCGTTACCACCCTAATTCCGCAAAAATTAATTCTGCGACACTTCACATACCAACATATGCTATCCATATAACGGTGGATCCCGGCGAGGTTTACTTGCAACATGTTCATCTGCTTTCAGCCCGCTTCTTAGAGAGGATATCCTTACCCGGTTATTGTCTGTTCACACCAGCCACAGACTCTCTGAAAATAATGACGGATACGGTTTTGTTCTCATCAACGAATTTTGGTGAACTGTATTTTGTTTACTCTGACATTATAGTCCTCTGAAATCAGAAATCAAGAGTCTATTTTAATCTTTTTCTTGATTTATTTTAATCTTTTTGTCGTAAAAATTTATTTTCAAGGCTTAAATTCATCTGAAAAAATAAAAGAATCATTGGAAAAAAATTATTGTTTTTCCTGTTGTTTCCCCGCACTTTTCATGCTACACTGTATATAAGAATCATCGGATTTTAACTTTTCATTGCTTTCTTTTGGAAGTGATGTTTTTTTTGTGATTTTATCTGTTTTCTTTCATTATTTTATCTGGTAAAGGGGGATTAGGGAATGAGTAATGAAATAGCGAAAAGACAAAAACGAACAATTGAAATGACTCAGGGATCTCTTTGGAAAAACATGTTTTTCTTCAGTGTTCCTCTTATATTTTCCCAGATTTTGGAAGTGATGTTCAACTTAAGTGATGTCGCTGTTGTCGGACATTTTGCAGATTACAAAGCACTTGGTTCTGTCGGCTCGACAACTACACTTGTCACACTGTTCACGGGACTTCTGATCGGGCTCGGAAGTGGTGTCAACGTTCAGGTTGCCAATAAACTCGGTGCCGGTGATAAGAAAGCTACAAAAGAAACCATTCACTCTGCACTCATTATCTGTGCAGCGGCAGGTATTTTTGTCTGTCTGATCTGTCTGCTTTTTGCAGGACCAATGCTTTCCATGATGAATACAAAGCCCGAACTGCTCGATCAGGCTGTTCTCTACATGAAAGTTTTTGCACTTGGCATGCCTGCCACGGCAGTTTATAATTTCGGCAACGGTGTCTTAAGCGCCCGTGGGGATACAAAGCGTCCGATGTATTACCTTGCATTTGCCGGAATACTTAATGTCCTATTGAATCTGATCTTTGTTATCGTATTCCATATGGCTGCTGTCGGAGTTGCTACTGCCAGTGCAATCGCACAGTACGTTTCAGGAGGATTGATCCTGATCCATCTGATGCGACGCGATGATGAATGTAAAGTTCGTCTGCGCAATCTGCGTTATCATAACATTTATGGAAAAGGAGTTCTTTATCTCGGTGTTCCATCCGGTCTTCAGAATGCGATTTTCGCGATTGCAAACCTTTTTGTTCAATCCGGAGTCAACTCCTTTGATGCGATCATGGTTTCCGGAAATGCTGCCGCTGCGAATGCAGACAATCTGATTTACAATGTTATGTTTGCCTTCTATGTGGCCTGTTCCAGTTTCATGAGCCAGAACTGGGGAGCCGGGAATAAAGAAAGAATGAAAAAATGCTATCTCGTAACACTTACCTATTCTTTCAGTGCAGGCCTGCTTCTCGGAGGAGCACTCTTCTTCTTTGGGCGCCCATTCTTGTCTCTGTTTGCCACAGAACCAGCCGTTATCGCAGCTGGTATGCATAGAATTAGGATTATGGGATTCTCTTATGCATTCAGCGCCTTTATGGACTGTGCGATTGCATCTTCCAGAGGAATCGGCAAGAGCATTGCTCCTACATTTATTGTAATCATGGGATCCTGTGTATTTCGTATTATATGGATCTATACAGTATTTGCTTACTTCCATACAATTCCATCTCTGTATCTGCTGTACATCTTCTCCTGGGGACTCACAGCGATTGCAGAAACCATATACTTTAAAGTTAGTTTCAAAAAAGTGCTTGCATAATAGATTTTCCAAAAAAAGAGGGGTTTTCACAGATATCCAACATCTGTAAAAATCTCCTCTTTTTTCTTTCTACTATTTATTCTGCACTTGTTATACTTTTATCAATCCTCAAGTACCAGCTTAGCTGCTCCGCAGATTCCTGCATCATTTCCAAGAGTAGCAAGCTTGAACTTCACATTCTTATTTGCAAAGAACGCTTTTTCCATAAATGGTTTTTCGATAAATGAAAGCAGAACTTCTCCTGCTTTGGACACTCCGCCACCAATTACAAATACAGCTGGATCCAGTACTGCTGCCATATCTGCCATTGCATGTCCTAAGTAATTTCCCATCTCTGTCGCAACTTCAATCGCAACTTCGTCTCCTTCTTTGACTGCATCAAAAACAGCTTTTGCTGAAAGATCTTCTTTTGTCAGGATTGTTGCACGTGTCTCATGCTCCATCTTCTTTCTTGCAAGACGAGAGATACCTGTTGCTGATGCATACTGCTCCAGACATCCGTGTCCGCCACATCCACAAGTATCTGTCTCTTCCAGATTCACACACATATGACCAATCTCTCCACCTGCTCCGTTCTCTCCCGTCAGGATCTTTCCATTGATGATAATGCCACCACCAACACCTGTTCCAAGTGTGACCATGATCATATTACGGTAACCGACACCGCCGCCTTTCCACATCTCGCCAAGTGCTGCGACATTCGCATCATTTCCAAACTCTGCTGTCAATCCTGTCAGTTCTTCCAGCTCTTTCTTTGCATTCTTATATTTCCAGCCAAGATTCGCAGAACCGTTGACAATTCCATCTACAGTAACAGGAGCCGGCACACCGACACCGATTCCAAGAACCTGTTCTTTCTCAATGCTGTGCTGCTCTAACTTACCATTGATTGCTTCTGCAACATCCGGAAGAATCGCCGCACCTTCATTCTCAGTTCTTGTCACGATCTCCCATTTCTCTACAATAGCACCTGCCTCACTGAACAGACCAAGTTTAACCGTTGTTCCCCCGATATCAACACCAAAACAATATTTCATAAATCTATCTCCGTTTCTTTTTATATTTCACATAAGAATGCGGTACTCTGTAACATTTGTACCGCATCCTCTGTTTCTCTTTTGTTTTATTTTCTTCTCTTTGCCAGATTCTCCTGCACACGTTTGTACAATTCCTGTGCAGCGTTGTATCCCATCTGCTTCTGTCTGTGGTTAACTGCAGCAGATTCTACGATGATCGCCAGATTACGTCCCGGACGGATCGGAATATTATGGCAGACAACTCGGTTTCCAAGGAATTCTGTATATTCCTCCTCCAGACCAAGTCTGTCGTATTCTTTCTCTCTGCTCCAGTCTTCCAGAGTAATGACCAGATCGATATTCTGTGTTTCTCTTACGCTCTGTACACCGAACATAGACTTTACATCCACGATTCCGATACCACGAAGTTCGATAAAATGTCTTGTGATATCCGGTGCAGAACCAACCAGTGTATCGTCACTGACTTTGCGGATCTCAACCACATCATCCGTCACAAGACGATGTCCACGTTTGATCAGTTCAAGAGCTGCTTCGCTCTTACCGATTCCACTTTCTCCCATGATCAGAACTCCGACACCATATACGTCAACAAGCACTCCATGAATGGAAATGCACGGAGCAAGTTTTACATTCAGCCAACGGATCAGTTCTCCCATAAAGGAGGATGTCTTCTTACATGTACCGAATACCGGAATATCATTTTTCTGAGCAATCTCGATGAAGCTTTCATCCGGCTGAAGTTCATTGCTGAAAATAATACATGGTACTTTATGTTCCAGAAGTTTCTGATAAATCTCAACTCTTTTCTCTTCTGCCAAAGTCTCCAGATAGGCACACTCTACATTCCCTATAATCTGTACACGATTCAGATCAAAATGATCGAAAAATCCTGCCAGCTGAAGTGCCGGTCTGTTCACATCCGGAACAAGAACTTCACGTTCTGTGACATCCACTTCCGGAGTGAGATTTTTCAGATTCATCTTTTCAACGATATCTGTTAATTTCACACCACTCATCTTGTAATCTCCTTTTCCTGTATCTCTTTTCGTTTCAGACATGCTGCCTTGATAAGCTCAAGAGATATATGATATTTACTGCTCGCATAAATCCAACATTTCCCTACATGTCCCATCGCCTGTACATAAGTATATCATGATTTTCTTTTCGATAAAACCCTTAATCATGAAAGAATTGATAAACCGATTCTGCTGCCTTCTCATTCATTGACGGAAGCTGCGCCAGTTCTTCTACTGTTGCGCTCCGGATTGCATCCAGGCTCAGATAATGCCGCATCAATGCCTTTCTTCTGGCCGGACCGATTCCTTCAATATCATCCAAAACGGAATGTACCTGTCCTTTGCCACGCAGCTGCCTGTGGAACTCGATTGCAAACCGATGGGCTTCATCCTGAATTCTTGTGATCAGTTTAAATGCTTCTGAATTGCGGTCAATCGGGATTTCCACATTATTATAATATAATCCTCTTGTTCTATGATTGTCATCTTTCACCATACCACAGACCGGAATATTCAGCTTCAACTCATCAAGCACCTGCAATGCAATATTTACCTGTCCACGGCCTCCATCCATCAGAATTAAATCCGGAAATGTTGTAAATTTCCCAGCTTCCGCATTCTCCTCACGTTCTTTTAATCCATGTATAAAACGACGCGTAAGAACTTCTCGCATGCTCGCATAATCATCCGGTCCTTTCACACTCTTGATTTTGAACTTCCTGTAATCATTCCGCTTTGGTTTTCCTTTCTCATAGACAACCATAGAGCCTACCGATTCGAAACCATTTGTATTAGAAATATCATATGCTTCCATACGGACGATCTGTTCCAGTCCCAGTAAAGATGCTATCTCCTTCACTGCACCGATCGTGCGTCCTTCTTCCCTCTTTAGCCGCTCTTTATCTTTAGACAGAACCATCCTCGCATTCTCTTCCGCCAGTTCTACCAGCTTTTCTTTTGTACCTTTCTTCGGCACACGGATCGTTACTTTCTGCCCCTTCTTCGCGCTCAGCCAGGATTCAAGAAGTTCCTGCTCTTCGATTTCTTCCGGCAGCATCAGTTCACCCGGAAGAAAAGGGGTTCCTGCATAATACTGTTTGATAAAACTGTTAAGAATTTCAGATTTTTTATCCTCTTCGCTGATTCTAAGATAGAAATGGTCTCTCCCGATCAATCTTCCGCCACGGATAAAAAAGACCTGTACAACTGCATCTTCGTCCTGGCATGCAACTGCCATGACATCTCTGTCTTCCCCACTGGAATCTGTAATCTTCTGTTTCTGAGCCACCTTCTTCACACTATTTAATAACTCTCTATATTCGATTGCTTTCTCAAATTCCAGTGCCTCCGAAGCGGCCATCATCTTATCTTCCAGATCTTTTAAAATCATATCAAAATTTCCATTTAGAAAACGGATCACCTCATCAATGGATTTCCGGTATTCTTCCTGGGAAATGTATCCCTGGCACGGTGCCTCACACTGCTTGATATGATAATTCAGACACGGACGCTCTTTTCCAATGTCTTTTGGAAGTGAACGATTACAGCTTCTTATATGATACAGCTTATGGATCAGATCAATTGTGTCACGCACCGCCTGTGAGCTTGTATAAGGACCGAAATAACGTGCCTTATCTTTTTTCATCTGACGTGCCAGCATAATACGAGGGTATTCCTCTCCTGTTGTCACCTTGATGAATGGATACGCTTTGTCATCCATAAGCATCGTATTATATTTGGGCCGATGTTCCTTGATCAGATTACATTCCAGAACAAGCGCCTCCAGTTCCGAATCTGTCACAATATATTCAAAACGGCGGATATGTGTTACCATCTGTTCGATCTTAACCCCTTTATTCCTGCTACTCTGAAAATACTGCCGCACACGGTTTTTCAGGCTGATTGCTTTTCCGACATAGATAATCTGATCCGTCTCATCATGCATCAGATAGACTCCCGGCCTTCCCGGAAGCTTTTTCAATTCTTCCTGTATATTAAAATTATAATTTTCCATAGATCCTATTTCTTGCCTCTGCTACAGACCAGCTATGTTCTTCTGCAATTTTGGAAACATCATCATACTCGAGTTTTTCTTTCACCACTCCATATCCGGATGCTCTCTTCACATGAACGGTTCCATATTCTGTCTGCACTTCGTCTATTTTCCGCTTAAGTCCATATCTTCTACAAAAATACTCTCTGACACCAAGCGTTGAGGTGTGTTTGAATATCAGCTGTAGAAAATACTCTTTCTGCTCTGCCCTGCACATACATGTAAGCAGAATCCCCGGCCGGTTTTTCTTCATCTGAATGGAGGATGTGTAAACATCCAATGCGCCTTCTTTGATCAGAAGCTCTGTCGCATACCCGATTTCCTCCGAAGTCATATCATCCAAATTACAGCACAGTTCCAAAATTTCTTCTTCTACCTTGTCTTGCGTTTCTCCAAGAATCGCACGCACACAGTTCAGTCTTTCATACTCTCTTTTTCCAAAACCATAACCGATTTCTTCCATCTGCAGAACCGGCATCTGTTCATACTTTTTAACAAAATGCTTCAGAAGTGCGGCTCCTGTCGGTGTACAGAATTCTCCCTCCAGATCTCCTGCATACATTGGAATTTCTTTCATCAGATACGCTGTTGCCGGTGCCGGCACCGGAAGGATTCCATGTGCACATTTCACATGACCATATCCGACACGAACCGGTGATGCAAGAATCTGATCCACCTGAAGTTCATTCAGCAAATAGCAGACAGCCACAACATCAGCCACTGCATCCATCGTCCCAACCTCATGGAAATGGATTTCATCCATGCGCTGACCATGCGCCTTTCCTTCCGCCTTTGCAATCAATTTATAAACTGCAACTGCGTCCTGTTTTACCTGATCTTCAATTTTTAACCGATTGATCAGACGAACGATCTGAGACATTGAATGATGTCCGTGTTCTTGTGTATGCTTCTCTGGTTCTTCTGATTTATGTCCGATCTGCTCTTCCGTCTGCATATGAGGATTCTCTTCTTCCTGTCCTTTCACAAACACGCGGACCTGATATCCTCTGATTCCGCCTCTTGTACACGCCACCAACTGATATTTTACCCCCGGGATTTTCAGATCATTCAACTTTTTCACCTGTTTTACAGGTTCTGAAAACAACTGCAATAATGAAGCCGTCAGCATATCCCCTGCTGCTCCCATCCCACAGTCTAAATATAATATCCTCATTCCTTCGTTCTCCTCTCTATGTGATTGATCCGGCTTGCAAGAAATCCCGCGCCAAATCCATTATCGATATTTACGACACTCACTCCGCTTGCACAAGAATTCAACATAGAAAGAAGCGCTGATACGCCACCGAAAGATGCTCCATATCCAACACTTGTCGGAACTGCGATCACCGGGCAATCCACCAGTCCTCCAATCACACTGGCGAGTGCTCCTTCCATTCCGGCTACAGCAATAATGACACGAGCTTCCATTAATTCGTCGAGATGTCCAAGCAGACGATGTACTCCTGCGACGCCTACATCATATAAACGGACCACTTCATTTCCAAGTGTCTCTGCTGTTCTTGCAGCCTCTTCTGCAACAGGGATATCGCTTGTCCCGCCTGTTGCCACAACTATTTTCCCGTCTCCATCCTTTATTGGAGCTTCGCCTATAAACCCAATCCGGCTGACTTCATCATATTGAAGTTCCAGGCGTTCTCCCACGTAAATTGCTGACTCCTTATTCATTCTTGTGATCAGAACTGCTTTCTGTCCCTTTTCCTTCATTGCTTCTGCAATCCGGAAAATCTGTTCCGGTGTCTTTCCTTCTCCATAAATCACTTCTGCCACACCCTGGCGCATGGCTCTGTGATGGTCAATCTTGGCAAAACCAAGATCTTCAAAAGGCTCTTCTTTTAACTTCAAAGCTGCCTGTTCTACATCCATTGTTCCGGATGCTACCTGTCTTAAAAGATCTATCATTTCCTTTTGTTCCATCTTTTTCGCCTCATTCTAATTCTTCTTATCCAGGGTTTCATTCATACTTCCCATTCTGTACCCTGTTAGATCCATTGTAACATAAGTGAATCCGAACTGCTTAAATTGTTTTACAATATCCTCACGGACTTCTTCCTGAAGCAACTTCAAAAACTCTTCCGGCAGTACTTCGATCCTCGCCATCCTTCCATGCATACGGACACGAAATTGCCGGAAGCCATGTTCAAGCAATAACTGTTCTGCGTTTTCCACCATGATCAACTTCTCTTTGCTGATTATTTCCCCGTATACAAATCTTGAAGCCAGACAGGCAAAAGATGGCTTTTCCCAGGTTGAAAGTCCCATCTCTTTTGACAATTCACGAATCTCCGCTTTTGTAAGTCCTGCTTCGCGCAGTGGACTTTTTACTCCTAATTCCGCCACAGCCTGAAGCCCCGGTCTGTAGTCGCCAAGATCATCCATATTAGAACCTTCTGCAACATAAGCAATTTCATTTTTCTCTGCAATTGCTCCAATCTTTTCAAACAGTGCATGCTTGCATAAATAACATCTGTTCGGCGGGTTCTGAGAAAATCCTTCAATCTTCATTTCATCCACCTGACAGACCTTATGACGGATACCTTCTTTTTTGCAAAATGCAATTGCCTCATTTAGTTCTCTCTTTGGAAAGGAACCGGATTGTACTGTGATCGCCATCACATTATCTCCCAATATCTCATGTGCCACCTTTAATAAAAATGTAGAATCAACTCCACTGGAAAATGCAATCGCAACACTGTCCAGTTCTTTTATGTACTCTTTTAAATGTGCTAATTTATTATGTAATTCATCCTGCATCTTTTTCCTCCTGTCTTGTTACTGTTCACACGATGTGCGACCAGCAACGCATCTCGCCATTTTTAATCGCCTTTGGCGATGGGGCGAGATGCATTCAAGTCAAAACACGCATCCTCCGTGTCAATCAGCGGAGTGATTGACACGGGAATGAACAGTAACCCTGTCTTTACCTTCTTGCTGTTCTAATTTTTTCTATTAATTGTAACGCTTTTTCATACAAAAAATGCACCCAATTACAATTTCATAAATCCTCGTAATCAAGTGCATTTATTATACTATGTAAAGTCCGGTTCAGGTCAAGTTAATTTGTATTGCTTCATTAATTCTATTTCATGATATCTCATGGTTTATAGTTCCATCATTCCGGACATAATGCATCCTCCGGAAGCACCATTTTGTTTCAATTCTTCCCACTGTTTTTCATCAAACTTGATTCCACCAATCGCATATACCGGAACATTCACAGTACTGCAGACATCTTTTAAGAATCCAAGCCCTCTCGGTGCCAGGCCTTTCTTGCAATCTGTAACATAAATATGTCCTGCTGTCATGTAAGACACACCAAGTCTTTCTGCTTCCTTTGCATCTTCCACTGAATGAACGGAAGTACCGATTCTTTGAAATTGTTCTTTCACACCTTCCGGAAGTTTCCTTAATTCCGGCAATGGCAGATGTACAGATGTACATTCCAATTCCAGTGCTGTTTTCCAGAACTTATGTAAAATACACGGAATCTCATACTTCTTGCAAACAGACAGAACTTCTTCTGACAGAATCCGATATTCCTCTTCTGACATATCTTTTTCACGCAAAATAATTGCCTGCGGTTTCATCTGACAAACCCGTTCAATCTGCTCCAAAAATGGTCTTTCGCACAGTTTTCTATTACTGACAGCTATAATTTTCAAATCTATCTCCGATAAATCGCATTTCATCTTACACATAAATATAATCACTCATAACCGGCTGGAGATTATTTTTCAATAATGCATCATAAACCTCATTTACCGAACGTTCATCTGAAATCTCAAACTGGTCATCGCCCTTATCCTCGATATCATCCACATGGCTTCCAATTCCTGTACTTACCCCTGCTGAAATCTTAGTTGCTGCGATATTTACAAGATTATCTCTGACACGCGCACACTCTCTTGTTGAAACTGTAATGCTTGCAAATGGCATAAACAGACGATATGCACAGACAACCTGCAGAAGCTGTGGCTCATGAACATCCATCGGATTGATTCTGTCATTATTGATGATTGGGCGAAGTCTTGGGCAGGAAAATGCGATTTCTGCATGTGGATATTTTCTCTGTAACAGATATGCGTGATATCCTGTTGCAAAAGCATCTTTTCTAAAATCATCCAGTCCTAAAAGCGCACCGAATCCGACTCCTCGCATACCACCTTTCACTGCTCTCTCCTGTGCATTGACACGGTATGGGAAGATTCTTTTATGTCCTGCCAGATGAAGCGTCTCGTACTTATCTGAATTATATGTTTCCTGGAATACTGTCACATAGTCAGCTCCACATTCATGCAGATACGCATACTCATCTGAATTGACCGGATAGATTTCCAGACCGATCACTTTGAAATACTTTCTTGCAATCTTGCATGCCTCTCCAATATACTCTACTGTAGATTTGTTGCGGCTTTCCCCTGTCAGGATCAGGATTTCCTGTAATCCTGTCTCTGCGATTGCTGCCATTTCTTTCTCAATCTCTTCTGCATTCAATTGCGCACGGTTGATCTTATTGTGACAGTTAAATCCACAATAAATACAATAGTTTTCACAATAGTTTGCAATATAAATCGGTGTGAACATATAAACACTGTTTCCAAAATGTTTTCTTGTCTCTGTCTGGGCTGCCTGGGCGATTTCTTCCAAAAATGGAAGGGCTGCCGGTGATAACAGCGCACGGAAATCCTCCGGAGTACGTTCCGAATGTGCAAGTGCATTTTTCACATCTGCTGCCGTATATTTACTATAATCATAGGCTTCCATTGCCTCGATCACCTGATCCATGATTTCTGATCCGATATCCTCCATTCCCGGAAGATAAGTCATATGATCGATTCTGTTTTTCTTCTGATCTTCCAGTATTTCTTCACTTAAAATACTTTCATTAACATGTGTATCATTCATCTCAACTGCCTCCTAGTCTTCCAGAAATCCTGTCAATGGTGAAGATGCACTTGCACCTCGTTCAATTGTTCTTCCAAGACCTGAAAGATAAGCACTTCTTCCTGCTTCAATTGCTTTCTTGAATGCCTCAGCCATCTCCTCGACATTTCCTGCTGTTGCGATTGCTGTATTCGCCATAACAGCTGTCGCTCCCATTTCCATTGCCTCGCATGCCTGAGATGGACGTCCGATTCCTGCATCTACAATAATTGGCAGATCAATCTCATCAATCAAAATCTGGATGAAGTCTTTTGTACAAAGTCCTTTGTTAGAACCAATCGGTGCCCCAAGTGGCATTACACAGGCAGCTCCTGCATTCACCAGATCTCTTGCCGCATTCAGATCCGGATACATATATGGCATAACTACAAAGCCTTCTTTTGCAAGAATTTCTGTTGCCTTGATTGTCTCATAGTTGTCAGGAAGAAGATATTTGGAATCTCTGACAACTTCGATTTTTACATAGTTACCACAACCAACTTCTCTGGAAAGTCTTGCAATACGAACTGCTTCCTCTGCATTTCTTGCTCCTGATGTATTCGGAAGAAGTGTTACATTTTCCGGAATATAATCCAAAATATTCGCAAGTCCTCCTTCATTTGCACGACGAAGCGCAAGTGTAATAATCTGCGCTCCTGCTTTTTCTACACATGCTTTCACAAGATCAAGCGAAAATTTTCCTGATCCCAGAATAAAGCGTGAACTAAATTCTTTTCCTCCAAGTGTAAATGTATCTTTCTGATTCATAACTTAAATCCTTCTTTCTTTTTTATTCATTTAGATGTCTTTCTATACATCCTCTTCTCCAAGAAGCAAACGCGTGATCATATTTGCTTCATGCCCTGCACAGATTGCAACTCGTGGAGCCATTAATCCATTCCCATAAGTCGGCTCTGTCACACGATCTCCACATAAATAAAAGTTCTTCATCATTTTCTTAGTACTGATTATATTGCTGCTTTCATAGCCTGCCATACCTGTTGCAGACACAAGCTTCTTCTCCGGGAAATGCTCCAGAATTCCATTCACCAGCATTGCTTTTGCTACCGGATTATCAAATGCTTCACAGACAATCTGAGCATCCGCAAACAGTTCTTTCAAATTCTCTTCTGTCACCTTCACACAATCTGTACGAATATCCAGATATGGATTGATCTTTAAAAGCAGTGACTTTAGCGCATCGGTCTTATACATTCCGACATGCTCCATGAAATACTGCTGCCGATTCAAATTGGTAATATCCACCACATCAAAATCAATCAGATGCAGATGCCCTACTCCAATTCGTGCAAGTGAATACGCTACATTAGAACCTAGTCCACCAAGTCCGGCAATCGTCACCTGACCGACTGATAAAAGCTTCTGTTTTTCCGGCGAATGGCGTTCATTCAGCGCTGTTTCGATTTCTTCTTTGCTTAATATTCTTTCTGATGCCATCTGATATCAGCCTCCTCCTACAAATGTCACAACCTCCAGACGGTCACCGTCTTTGAGCATTGTCTCTGAATAGCTGTATTTCGGAAGAATCTCTTCGTTCATTTCAACTGCGATCCTATTGATCTGATAATTGTTCTGCTCCAGATAATCAGCAACACTCATTTCAGATGTCAGCTGGATCTGCTTTCCATTTACTGTAATCATAACTACTCCTTTCCGGATAATTGAAAAAAGAGTTCACGAAAGAAATGTACCCGTGGTGGTGCACCCCTTCATGAACTCTCGCTCAATCTCAACTTACTCCAATCTTCAATTTTGCCTGATTAGTAAAAAAGAGAGATACCAACAAATGTATCTCTCTAAAGTACTGCTTTATACATTCCTACGTTGGCATTATCCAAATCAGGTTATGGGTCGAAGTTCTCAACTTCCTCTCAGCCTGGTACACAAGCTCCCCGTGTTTTCTTCACATGATTAGTATAAAAGCTTGTCTGATAGATGTCAACCGTTTTCTATCCTTATTAAGCATTTCACACTTTATATTTCATCCAAACAAATTCATAGCCTTTCAAAACTGGATCTTTCACTTCTACAATTTCACCATTCACCAGATTTCTGAAAATGCCTTCTTCCTGCATCCACGCAGTCTGTTCACTTTCGCTGAAATTAAACAGTGCAATAAATCGTTCTCCCTTATACTCTCTGAGGATTCCTAAAATACTGTCATTGTGAACATCATAAGTATATACTTCTGCTTCCTGGGAAAAGACATTTTCCTGTCTTCGGATCTGTTCCAATCGGTTCAACATCTGGAACAATTGTCCCTGTACAGTAGAAAGATCTTTTCTCTTATCCGCGAGTTCCCACAGGAATGCTCCTCTGTGGAGATAACGTGAATCAGATGCTTTTTCAGCATCATCTTTATAACTATAATCATTTACCTGTCCTAACTCATCACCACTGTAAAGCATCGGAATTCCCGACTGTGTCAACATGTAAGCGTGGAGCATGAGATCTTCTTGAATTGCCGTCTGCATTTTTTCTGCATTTCCTTCAAATCCCGCTGCTTCAATTCCGCACATGGATGCTGTTGTTCCACAAAATCGTGCATCTTGAGTTACAGGATCATCGTTATATAACTCTCCACGGCTGATGCTGCCTGCTATCTTTCCGGTGAAATAATCATTCAGATAACGCTTATGAGAAGGCTCTTCCATTCCCCATTGCTTCATGGTATCAAAATCAAGCCCCCACCCGATATCATCGTGACAACGAAGGTAATTCAAAAATGTATATTGCTTTGGCAGACGGCTAACTATATCCATCTGTTTCTTCAAAAGCCGGATGTCTCTTGTCGCAATACTATTCCAGGTCGTCGCCATTGTTGTCACATTATAGAGCATATGACATTCCGGTTTTTCAACTGTACCAAAGTACGGCACCACCTTTTCCGGCTCCATAACCACTTCGCCAAGAAGTATCACGCTCGGACAGACAATTTCTGCAATCATACGCATCATTCTGACAATCGTATGTACTTCTTTCAGATTCCTGCAGCTTGTTCCTAACTCTTTCCAAATGTAAGGAACTGCATCGATACGGATAATATCCATTCCCTGATTCGCAAGAAAAAGAAAGTTATACATCATTTCATTAAATACTCTTGGATTACGGTAATTTAAATCCCACTGATATGGATAAAACGTCGTAAGCACATAATGCCCGATTTCCGGAAGCCATGTAAAATTTCCCGGTGCAGTTGTAGGAAATACCTGTGGAACAGTTTCTTCGTATCTCGCCGGAATATCACCGTTATCATAGAAGAAATAACGGCTCATGTATTCTCCTTCGCCTGCTCGTGCACGTTTTGCCCACTCATGTTCCTCAGAAGTATGATTCATCACGAAATCCATGCATACATTCATACCATTTTCATGACATTTTTCTGTCAATCTGGCAAGATCTTTCATTGTACCGAGATCCGGTCTTACTTTCCGAAAATCTGCCACGGCATATCCGCCGTCTGATTTTCCTTTCGGAGTATCCAGAAAAGGCATAAGATGAAGACAATTTACATTACATTCTTTCAGATAAGCTAACTTTTTTTCTACACCTTTCAGATTACCGGCAAAGTTGTCAATGTACAACATCATGCCAAGCATTTCTTTTTCCTTAAACCAGTCAGGATTCTTTTCTTTCTTAATATCTCTTTTTTTCAACTCTGTGCTACGCTTCAAGTAGTAATCATGCATCTGCTCACAAAGTTCTGCATACATTGCATCATTTCCATACAACTCCATGTAGAGCCAGCGTAATTCATCCTGATGTTTTTCCATACGCTGTGCAAAGATTTTTTCTGTATTATTCACATTCCTCACCATTTTCTGTTCCATCGTCAACCAATTTATTTTACTCTTTCACAAAACAATACTGATATGCCTGATATTCGCCCGGCTCTATCGGAAGCGGCATGCCGCCATACATAAGTGCAGCTCCGGTGTATCTTTTTCCACTCTTTTCTTCTCGATATACAGCTGTTTCTTCAAGCCCTTGAAGTTTTACATAATTTACTGTCATATTTCCATGAATCACCTGCATAACTATATTTAAAAGAACTTTACTTTGTTCTTTCTCATCTGTATGCACAAACTCCCATGCGCAGATTTCTCCTGTTGTCGGATCTGAGAGACGATAGTACAATCCGTTCTGAATGATCGGCGCATAGCTCTTGTATTCTGCGATTTGCTCTCTGATCTCCTGCTTTTCTTCTTCAGAAAGTTTCATAAGATTCAGCTCATACCCAAAAGTTCCGGACATTGCAACAACACCTCTTGTATGAAGTGGGGTCTTTCTTCCCGTCTGATGATTCGGCACTGCTGACACGTGAGAACCTACTACCGATACCGGATAACCGAAAGATGTTCCATACTGGATCCGTAATCTGTCAATTGCATCCGTATTATCACTACACCAGATCTGCGGAGTGTAATACATCATACCGGCATCAAATCTTCCACCTCCACCGCTGCAGCCTTCGATCAGTAGATTCGGATATCTCTGCACAAGACGTTCCAGAAAATCATATAGTCCCAATACATAATCATGTAACACTCTTCCCTGATCTCTTGTTACAGAAGAATAAACATCCATCAGGCTTCGATTCATATCCCATTTTACATATTCGATATTACCCTGATCCAACACCTTGCAAATCTGATCATAAATTTCATCTACAACTTCTTTTCTTGAAAAATCCAATACAAGCTGATTTCTGCTTCTGACCGGATTTCTGCCCGGAACCGTCAATGCCCAGTCCGGGTGTTTCCGATAAAGATCACTGTCTTCTGAAACCATTTCCGGCTCGATCCAGATACCAAACTTCACACCCAGATCATTAATTCTCTTGATCAGATTTCCAAGTGTGCCACCAAGTTTCTTCTCATTCACAAACCAGTCACCCAGTCCGCTATTATCATCATCACGTTTTCCAAACCAACCATCATCCATAACAAGCATGTCAATATTGACTTCCTTCGCCGCTTTGGCAAGCTCATAGATTGTATCTCCGGTAAAATCGAAATAAGCTGCTTCCCAGCTATTGATCAAGATTGGACGAATTTCTTCTTTATATTTGCCTCTGCAGATATGTTGTCTGATACAATGATGCAGATTCTGAGACAAACGATTCATGCCTTCTGAGGAATAGGATAAAATCACTTCCGGAGCCTGGAACATTTCTCCTGTTTCCAACGGATAGCGAAAAGCTTCTTCCTGAAGTCCTAGCATCATTCTTGTCTGGTTTAACTGATCTTTCAACACTTCTCCCTGGAAACATCCACTGTATACAAAGGACATTGCATAACAATTTCCTTTGTCTTCTGTCGTTTCTTTTTCTGCAAGGATCATCATCGGATTGTACTGATGACTGGAGGTTCCTCTGACACTTCCGATTTTCTGTGTTCCATGCACAACCGGAACTCTCTGAACATTTCGCTCCATCGCATGTCTACCATAAAATGTTAGAAGCTCATAATCTCCGTAAAGGAAATCCAGACTTGCTGACTCAATTTTGTTTAAATAGATTTTGCCACTGCTTTCATTTTTCACACTTACACTTCTTGTAATAATATCCTGTGCGGGAAGCACTCCATAAAGAAGCACCACCTTAACTCCCGTCACCGGATCTTCCATTAAGATTTCCAGTGTCTGTGCTTCCTCCTCACTTGCATAAACTGCCGGAAGTCCTTCCAGATTATATTTTCCATCAAGGATTACATGACTCTTGTAACGAAGGTCGCAGCTCATACTTCCATCTGCATTTTCTACTGCAAATGCTGTACTTCTGAAATCCCCGTTCCCGTAACAAGGAAATTCCTGTGGAAGTGTATCCATTGAATACGTACGATCTTCTCCTGCATCATATGGATTTCCCGAAAATCCCCTGTCATAATATGTCAGAAGATAGTCCATACATCCATCGGTTTTCTTCCCGTAATATAGATGTAACAAAAATCCATAGCGATCCACCTGCATCTGATATGTTGTATTTTTTGTCTGTAAAGTAAATGTTCTGTCTTTCTCGCAATATATAATTCCCATATCTAAATACTCCTGTTTTCCATTTTAGCGAAGCAAGATCTGCATTACTGTCTGTTCTCGCTTCGCTATCTTTTACTTTTTATTATTTCACTGCTCCATTAACAACTCCGTTGAGGATATGCTTCTGACAGATCAGATAGAAGATCAGAATCGGAAGCAGTGCCAACAGATAGGAGGCAAATGCCAGATTATAATTTGTTCCAAACTGTGTCTGGAAGTTCAGCTGTGCCAGCGGAAGTGTATTTCCGCTTCCTGAACCGGACATGATGACGAGTGGTGTCATTACATCGTTCCATGTACCAAGTGCTGTCAGAACTGCAACTGTCGCATGCATTGGTTTCATGATTGGGAAAACAATCTTCCAATATGTTTTCCATGTGCTCGCACCATCCACACAGGCTGCTTCTTCCAATGCCAACGGGATATTTGTCAAATATCCTGAATAAAGCAGTACATTCATCGGCATATAAAATACAACGTACAGAATAATAACTCCTGCTCTGTTTGCCAGTCCCATCTGCGCCGTCTGTTTTACAACAGGCATCATCAGAATTGCAAATGGCACAAACATTCCGCTGACAACATAGAAATAAATGAATTTATAAAATTTACTCTTCTTATTTCTTCCGATTGCATACCCCAACAGTGAATGAATCAGAATTGAAAGGACAACTGTTACAAGTGTAATAAATACACTGTTTCCGAGAGAATGCCAGAAATCTGTCACTCTCATTGCCTCAGCAAAATTATCAAGGCTCAAATGACTTGGCAAGGAAAGGATTCCGCTGATACTATTCGTCATCTCAGAAGGCTTCTTCAGTGCAATTACGATTGTCATATACAGTGGAAAAGCAACCGTAATCAGACCAAGTAAAAGTAAAATCGTTACAGGCCAGTTTACTCGTTCTTTTATTTTCATTTTTTCCATTACAGCTGTTCCTCCTTTTTCCCTGTGATTGTCATCTGTAATACAGAAATTACAACAATAACGATAAAGAATATCACTGCGTTTGCACTTTGGAATCCAAACTGACCGCCACTCATACCATTGTTATAAATCAGATAAGAAATGGATTCTGTACTCTGTGCCGGACCTCCTTTGGTCAACGCCATGATCTGATCAAATACCATCAGGAAGTTTTTCACACAGAGTACCATATTTATGCTAAAGAATGGAATAATGAGAGGGAATGTCAGATGTCTGAACTTATTCCATCCTGTTGCACCGTCAATCGCTCCTGCTTCGTAAACATCCTCCGGAACTGTCTGCAGTCCTGAAATATAAATAATTGTATTCATCGCAATCGACTGCCATGCACACACGATTACAACTGCGATCCATGCCAGTTTTGTACTAGACAGCATACTGGAAGAAAGGGGCTTGCTTCCAAGCATTTCTCCGAAAGCCGGAAGAATGTATGTAAAAAAGTAATTGAAAATGTATCCTACAACCAACGCTCCGAGAACATTTGGAATAAAGTAGGCACCACGAAACGCACTCTTGAATTTAATCTTACTATTCAGTCCAAGTGCAAGGATCAAACTGATTACATTTGTCACAATCGTAGCTACAATTGCAAGTTTAAATGTAAACAGATAAGAACCTCCGACTCTGCTGTCTGTAAAAAGATCCTGATAATTTCTAAGTCCTACCCAGTCAAAGCTTCCATAACCTTTGAAATTGGTAAAACTGTAAATCACACCTTTGATCAGTGGCAATGTATTAAAACAGAAAAACAGTGCCACGATCGGAATTGTTATAAGAAGAAAGGTCATTTTTCTTCCACTCATTGATTTCTTTCCCATGCTTGAATTCCCCTTCCTTAATCTTCGTCCGCATGCTCTTTCTCGTAATCTTCCACTTTGCGGATGATATCACGGTTATATCTCTTCCAGTCTGTATCAAACTTTGTTAAGAATGCATCCACATCCCCTTTCATAAGAAATGTCTGAATCTGTGCATCTACTGACATCTCTGAAGGATAGTAATGATCCTGGTAATCTGCCATTCTTCCTTCTTCTATGAAAGATTTCACTCCATCAAGTGTTGAAGCAAGTTCAAAATCTCCTTCCTTACAAGGAACCGCTTTCTGTTCATCCAGATAACTCTGTACATTTTCATCTTTCAAAAGGAAATTAAGCACTTCATACGCTGCCTCTTTGTTCTCGCAATCTTTCATAACACTGAACTGAAGATCCACACCAGAGTTCAGCTTGTTCTCTGATGCATCATTATTAGCCGGCATTACAAAGGAATCGATATCCATATCTGGATTTACTGTCTGAATCTGTGGGATTGCATAACTTCCGATCGTGTACATTGCAGATTCTCCGTTTGCAAATGCTGTACAAGCTCCATTGTAATCATAAGCGAAAGGATCTTTCGGTCCATATGCAAGCAGTGCCTTTGTCTTTTCTGCTACTTCTCTATATTCATTTGAAAATGTTGTCTCTCCTTTGTTCACCTGGCTGCAGACATCTGCCGGTGCAAGATCAACGGCGATCGCATTCCACGGTGCAAGACAAGTCCATGTATCTTTAAATCCAAAATACAATGGCTGGATTCCTTCACTCTGGATCTGTTCACAGAGGGCTATAAATTCATCCCAGGTTTCCGGAATTTCCCAGCCATATTCCTCAAACATTGCTCTGTTGTACAGAACTCCTGCTGCATTTGCCACATATGGAACGGCATACACACCGTCCTCAGGTACAAATTCCAACGCTTTATCTATATCCAGATAAGCCTGTTTTATAGAATCCAGACCTTCATAATCTGAAATATCCATAAGCATATCAGAATCTATAAAGTTAGAGAAATTGACATCTCCACCGATTCCGATAATATCCGGAGCATCTTCTCTGATAAAACGTGTTTTAAGTACTGTCATTGCATCATTCGGAGATTCAATCGTCAAATGAATATCATCATGAGTTGCATTGAATTCTTCTTCAATCTTTTCAAATGTTTTCACTGCCTCAGGTTTATACTGTACAAGCTCGATTTCTATCTTTCCGCTATTTTCACTCTTCTGTCCGCAACCTCCGAGTACCATTGCCGAAGTCATACAAAGCATCAATCCCATGCAAATGATTCGATTGCTTTTTTTATACATTTCCTTACTCCTTCCTTTACCATACACCTTTCATTTTGACACATTCCGGAATATTTCTGTCCTTTTATTCAGGTTATCTATTTGATAATCAAATTCTAACATATCTTTATGCCACTATAAATATCAGAGTTTTTTTAGTTTTATAGCAAAATGCAATTTTTTCATTCATATATTGAAGTCATCTAGCATTTTGATATATAATGCTATCAGAGGTGATTTATATGAGCGACTTACTTTTTTCTGTATTTCCAAATGAAAATTTTGTTGATCTAGGATTATATCAATATGGATGGGAACAATGTGCACCGGCTCACTCGTTCGGTCCTGCAGCAAGAAATCATTACATTTTCCATTATGTAATTTCCGGAACAGGAACATTACTTGCAGATGATGAAAACGGAAACACCATCACTTGGCAGGTAAAAAGTGGACAAGGCTTCATGCTTTTTCCGGGACAGGTCAATACTTATATTGCTGATTCTAAGCTTCCGTGGGAATATACGTGGGTAGAATTCGACGGTCTTCGGGCCCGCGAGATTGTCACAACCGCAGGTCTGAGCCTGAATCACCCCGTTTATCATGCAAGTTCAAAGGAACTTCGCAACCAGATGATGGAAGAAATGCTTTATCTGAGCCGTCATCCCGAAGAATCTCCGTTTCATCTAATTGGACATCTCTATCTGTTTTTAGATTATTTCATGCGTTCTGCTGCGACAGTTCATGTGAAGCAAAACGGAAGTATCCGGGATTTTTATATTAAAGAAGCTCTTTCGTACATTGAACAGAATTTTCAGAATGATATTTCTGTAGAAGATATTTCCGCATTCTGCGGATTGAATAGAAGTTATTTCGGAAAGATTTTTCACGATACGATTGGACGTTCTCCACAGGAATTCCTGATCAGTTATCGTATGACTAAGGCTACAGAGCTTTTAAAGATCACTTCACTATCAATTGCAGATATTGGGAATGCTGTAGGGTATCCGAATCAGCTCCATTTTTCACGTGCATTCAAAAATGTCTATGGGATGTCACCAAGAAATTGGAGAAATGAAAACAAATTAGATTAGAGCCAAAATGTTTTGACCATCTTTGTATTCATAAGAAATTTCATCCACAACTACATTGATCTGCAAAACTGTTTTTGCCGGAACTTCTGCCTCGGAAAGAATTCTGTAAAAACACCTTTTTTGGTTATACGAAAGAGATTGAATATGATGCATCCGGCAATCCTGTCTACGCTTCTCTTCATACAGAAATTGAACTGCAAAACAAAACTCTGAAAAATAAGATTGCCCTGGTGGAAGTATTTCTCACAAAAAATGGAAGTGATGAAGTCATTCTCAGCCGTAAACAGAAAATGCAGGTTAATCCGAATACCATAGATACAGCCTATGTGAATCTCACACTCGAGACTCCTTTGCTTTGGGATGTAGATACTCCAAATCTCTACAAACTTCATGCCAGAGTTACCGATCTTGGTGTGTTCAAGACCCACTTTGTTCCATCTGATTTCAACACAACAGATGAAACTTCCGTTCTCTTCGGAGTCAAAACTGTGACAGCAGATATAAGACATGGTCTGCGTGTTAATGGAAAGAGTGTGAAATTAAAAGGTGGATGTCTCCATCATGACAACGGTATGTTGGGCGCTGTCTCTCTTTATGACGCAGAATACCGTAAGATTTCTATGTTAAAGAAGATTGGATTCAACGCAATCCGCACAACACATAATCCTCCGTCAGCTGCGCTTATGGAAGTCTGCGACCGCCTTGGAATGTATGTGTATGATGAAGCAGTTCATGGCTAATTAGTTGGAACAAAAAACGAAAGGAAAAGCACAATCCAGACGGTATCAGCGGCAGGCTACAAGAATAAATTGTGATTTCACAAGATTGGTGCTATAATAAGAGAAAAGTTCCTGCCGGGGCAGCCGCCCCGGTGGTATGGATAGAAAGGCAGGAAAACAATATGCACATCAGCTATAAACCACTCTGGCACACACTGTTAGAGCGTGATATGAGAAAAGAGGATTTAAGGCTTGCTGCTGGTATGACAACAAATATGATTGCCAACATGAGCAAAGAGGGAAAGCACATCAGCATGGATACATTAGCCCGTATCTGCGAAACGCTGAATTGTGAGATTACCGATGTGATTGAGTTAGTACCAGACGAGCCTGCTTCCACAGGAGGTAAGGAACATGAGCGAATTGAAACCAAGAATAAAAGAAAACGGAATTGATTATATCCTTGTTGGAGATTACTACATCCCGGACTTGAAGTTGCCGGAGGAACACCGCCCCATCGGAAAGTACGGACGGATGCACCGGGAATATTTAAGAGAAGTCTGCCCAGCCAGATTACACACATTGACCCTGACCGGGGAATTGTGGACATATCTTGCAGACCTGAACGAACAGGCACAGAAACGGTTAGACACCATCATGGAGCAGATGAAAGCTGCCGAGGGCGTGACCGAGGAATTGAAGCGTACCCGTCAAATGGAATGGGTGCAGCGTTGCAATAACATTCACAACCGGGCAGAAGAAATTGTTTTACATGAGATGATTTATTCATAACGGTATGGTAGAATGATTATTACAAATTAGAAGTTGTAAAGGAGACTTTGTATGGGTAGAAAAGAAATAACAACAAAAGAAGATTTAATGAAAGTAATAGAATTATTCGAAAATACTGGAATTACATACTGGTTGGATGGCGGATGGGGTGTAGATATTTTAGCTGGTAAACAAACAAGAATTCATAGAGATATAGATATAAATTTTGATGCTCAACATACGGAAAAATTGTTAAATGTGCTTTTGAATCTGGGCTATAAAATTGATACAGACTGGAAACCGGTTAGAATAGAGTTATATAGTGATGAACTTGGTTACTTAGACATTCACCCGTTCGTTTTAAATGAGGACGGAACTTCAAAACAAGCTGATTTAGAGGGTGGCTGGTATGAGTTTGAAAAAGATTACTTTGGTAGTGCTTTTTTTGAAGGAAAAACAATTCCTTGTATATCCTTAAAAGGCCAAAGAGTTTTCCACTCAGGTTATGAATTAAGAGATAAAGATAAGCATGATATTTCAATTCTTGAAAGTTTATCAAAATAACATTGCTGTAATTTCTAAGATAAATTCCACTTTATCGCTTTGAAATTTTAACTGAATAAGTATAGCACCAACCGCTGCTACATGGAAGCAAACACAACCATGCAACAGCGGTTTTTCTTTACCGTTTTTTCCTTTGACTGATAGGAGTTCCTGTTTTCTTTGATTTTTGTAGAATCCGAATGAGCCAGCGAAATTCTTCGTCTGACAGATTTTTATAGTTGATGCCGAGCTGCTTGCAGTAAAGGACAACCAGCTTTTCATCCCGACTGCCCTTGAAATTTTCAACCGCTTCCAAATTTTCTTTCAATTCATCGGCAACGGTGGTCTGGGGCGCACTCTCGCTGTCCTTTTTGTGGGCTTCCCGAATATCCCGGATAATGAGATTGAGGTCATCAAGAACCATGTGGCTGAAATATTCATCATCGCTGATATGGGCGGCTTGCAGCACTTTCAAATGCGGGTCGTCTTCGCCGGGGCGATACCGTTCAATGATTTCATGCCGGACAGTATCGACAAGGGCGTTGAGGTTTTGAATCTGCATGGTGGCAATCCCATCTACATAAATCTCAATGTCCGCAAGAAACTTGATAAAGTCCTTATGAGTGGCAAGCTCACAGAGCAGACGGTTGTTAATCCGACCGCCTTTCAGAAGTGCCACCATCTCATCATTCAAATGCAGCTCTGTTAGTGGCGTGTTGATCTGCTCCCGGTTCTCTGTCCGGCACAGCAGATAATCAACGGAAACCCCATAGAAGTCTGCCAGCGTGATAAGGTTGCCATGATTGATTTCCTTAAAATCTTCTTTTTCATAACTGCCAAGGGCTGATTTAGAAATACCCGTCAGTTTTGATAGTTCTTCCAGATTTAAGCCTTTGTCCTTGCGGAGTTCCCAAAGGCGTTCCTGTATGCTTGTCGCTCCTTTCATGGGCGCACGCTCCTTTCCGGCGGTTTCATTACTGCCGCTTAACTGGATTATATCATACTTTCCGCAATCGTGGAAATTTCTGATTTTTACCCTTAATTCCTACTTTGTGGACATACGGCACAGGGCACAAAAATGTTCTATGATACAGGTAGTTCATCGATGGATTATTCCAATCGAATGA